>Ga0208219_1000001_pt1 | contig 228422 bp, 215 predicted proteins | sample NGESurshal072012_7_FD_184469 | JGI IMG/M metagenome (GOLD analysis project Ga0208219, IMG submission 184469) | Arctic peat soil microbial communities from Barrow, Alaska - NGEE Surface sample 53-2 shallow-072012 (SPAdes) | ecosystem: Environmental > Terrestrial > Soil > Wetlands > Peat ... | reverse complement strand
ACGAGCTGTCGACACAGTGCCGCGGCGTCGAGGAGCTCACGGTCGACTTCGGAGTGTCCCTGCATCCCCCAAGTCTCCGCCACGGCCGGTGCGCAACCCCGCTTTTGGACCGATTAAATCAACACGCTCCTAGCCAGTGTCGGCTCGCTCGACCACTCGTTTCCTGGAAGGTCCGATCTGCTCGGAGAGCCTCTGGCACGGCGTCAAGCGCCGCTCCTTTTCGGGCTCTTCGGGTTCCAGTGATACCCGGATGAGGCCCCCGTCAGCTGCCCTCCTGCTCGGTAGCGTGCGCGATGTGGACGATCAGAGCGCCGCCGGAGGCAACGTCACCGTGACCTTCCAGATCACCGAGAAGGAATTCATTCAGGGCTGTCAACGCGGCTACCGCCGCAGCATCCATTTGCTCGTCCTTGTACCTGCCACATTCGTCGTGGGCCTCATCGCCACGAACGGGCTCAGGACGCACCACTCGATCTTGTGGATCGTCGTTCTTGTCCTCACCTTCGGTTATTGGCCGTGGTTCATCTTGCTGCAGCCCAGATGGACTTTCTCGCGCAAATCGACGGCTCGTGAACTTCGCACAATCACCTACTCGAGAGCGGGGAGCCACCATCAAGGACAGACCTACTCGCTAGATCGGCCGTGGTCGAGGTACCGAGGAGTCTTCGAGTACCCCGACATGTATCTGCTGCGCTACCGGGGTGGCAACACGAACACACTTCCCAAGCGAGCCCTTGCTAGTCACCAGGACGATGAAGCCTTTCGATCCATTGCCTCGTCGCATGTGAGATGCCACTTCCTCGCCGCATAGCTCGAAGAGCTGTTAGCGGACAGGCGTAGGCGGGCCGTACCGCCCCCCTCGCCGGGTGGAAGACCGCTGCATCTGAGTGGATGACGGACACGCGAGTGGTATGATCGGCGGTATGACTACGGCGAAGATCGCCGTGAGCCTCCCCGCTGGACTCGTCGAGCAAGCCCGGCGTGCGGTGGTTGAGGGACGCGCATCAAGTGTCAGCGCCTACGTAGCTCGGGCGTTGGAGGAGCAGGCAAAGCTCGACGACCTGGCGTCGCTGCTGGACGAGATGCTGGCCGAGACGGGAGGTCCGCTCACTGTCTCCGAGCGCAAGGCAGCGGACCGAGCACTTGGCCGGTGACCGCCGTCGTCCTCGACACGGGGGCTCTCGTCGGTTTCGAGCGGAACGACCGAAGCGTCGTCGCGATCGTGGTCCGGGCTCTCGAGCACCACGACCCGCTCCTGGTGACTGCAGGAGTGGTGGCCCAAGCCTGGAGGGACGGCAGCCGTCAGGCCAGGTTGGCTCGGCTCCTCGGGTCGCCGCTGTGCGAAGTACTTGACCTCGACGACCGCCAGGCCCGGGCCGCAGGACAGCTCTGCGGATTGGCAGCAACCACAGATGTCGTCGACGCCTCCGTCGCGGTCGCTGCGCGTGATCGTGGGGCGAGAGTGATCACATCGGATCCTGACGACCTTCGGCACCTCGACCACCGCATCGACGTCGTCGCCATCTGACCCACCGACATGCCAGCGGGACCTGCCTGCTCCGGACGTGCCCCGACGCCGGGTGGGTGGGACGTAATCGGTCCCACGGAGCATTTGGCGCTTGATCTTGCTAGCGCCACACCCGCTCGTTTCCGAAGTCCCCCTTTTTCGAGCCCGCAGATCTCGACCCGCAGGTCTAGTCCGCCCTCGGCTTGAGCGTCGGGAAGGGGACCACCTCGCGGATGTTCGAGACGTCCGCCACGATCATCGCAAGCCGGTCGATGCCGATCCCGAGCCCCGCGGTCGGCGGCAGCCCGTACTCGAGTGCGACGACGAAGTCCTCGTCGAGCTCGAATGCCTCGTCGTCGCCAGCCGCGCGTGCCTGTGCCTGCATCTCGAACCGCTTGCGCTGCTCGTCGGGGTCCGTCAGCTCGGAGAACCCGTTCGCGAGCTCGCGCTGGACGCAGAACGCCTCGAACCGCTCGGTCAGCAGGTCGTCGCCGCGGAGCCTCCGCGCAAGAGGCGACACCTCGAGCGGGTACTCGGTGACGAACACAGGGTCCCAGATCTGTGGCTCGACGAGGGCGTCGAAGAGCGCCGTGAGCAGCTTGCCCGTCCCCGCTGTCGCCGGCGCCCCGCCGCCGGCGGCGCCGAGCAGCTCACGAAGGCGCGCCTCGTCGGTGTGGACGGAGACCTCGGCGCCCACGCGCGCTGAGACGAGCTCGGCCATCGTCCGCCGCGGCCACGGCGTGGCCATGTCGAGTGCTCGACCCTGGTAGGTGAGCGACGTCGCCCCGAGGACGTCGTGCACACAGCCGGCGATCAGCTCCTCGGTGAGCGACATCATGTCCTTGTAGTCGAGGTACGCCGCATAGACCTCTACGGTCGTGAACTCGGGGTTGTGCTTGGGGCTTATCCCCTCGTTGCGGAACAGCCGGCCGAGCTCGAAGACGCGCTCGAAGCCACCGACGACGAGGCGCTTGAGCCACAGCTCGGGGGCGATCCGCAAGGTGAAGTCAGCATCGAGCGCGTTGTGGTGCGTCGTAAAGGGCAGCGCACCGCCAGAGTGCACGGCGTTCAGGATCGGCGTCTCGACCTCGACGAAGCCCTGGGCCCAGAGCCGCTCGCGGAACGCCCGGGTGAGCGCGAATCGCTTTGACAACGCGGTGCGCGCGTCGGGGTTCGCCCACAGGTCCGCCTCGCGGCGCCGGTAGCGCAGGTCGGGGTCCGTGATGCCGACCCACTTGTCGCCGAAGCCGTGGCGGGTCTCGGCGAGCAGCACCCAGTCGGCGACCTTGACGGACAGCTCGCCGCGCCGCGTGCGCATCGCCTCGCCGGTCGCGCCAACCCAGTCGCCGATCCGCAGCTTGCCGAACCGCTCGAAGTCCGCGGTGTCGGCCTGCGACGCGAACAGCTGGACCTCGCCCGTCGAGTCGCGCAGCGTCGCGAACGCGAGCTTGCCCTGGGGTCGCACGAGCATGACTCGGCCTGCGACCGCGACGACATCGCCGGAGGACTCGCCGCTTTCCAGGGCGCCGAAGCGCGCCAGTACGTCTGCCGCAAAGGCGGTGTGACCGAACGAGTAGGGGGTCTCGGTCATGGGGCGCCGCCGTTTCGCTCGTAGACGAGGCGCAGCCCGTGCAGCGTGAGCCAGGGCTCGAGGAAGTCCGTCGACGTCGTGTACGGGGCGATCAGGGCGGACAGCCCGCCCGTGAGCACGACCGTCGACTCCCCGAGCGTCGCTTCGAACCGCTCGCACATCCCGTCGACCTGGGCGGCGAAGCCGTAGAGGACGCCGGACTGGATTGCCTCTTCGGTCGACTGGCCGATGACCGTGCGGGGCTCGATGAGCTCGACCGAGCGCAGCGCGGCGGCGTGGGTGTACAGGGCGTCGAGGGAGATCGCTACGCCCGGCGCGATCGCCCCGCCCAGGTACTCGCCGTCAGCTGAGATCGCGTCGAAGGTCGTCGCGGTGCCGAGGTCCACGACCACGCACGGGCCGCCGTAGAGGTCGTAGGCGCCGACGGCGTTCGCGATGCGGTCCGCGCCCACCTCCTTTGGGTTGGCGTAGCGGATCGGCATGCCCGACTTGGTGCCGGGGCCGAGCACGACGCAGTGCGCCGCGGGGAGCCACCTCGCCGACATGCGACGCAGCTGGCCGGTCACCTCGGGGACCGAGGAGCTGATCGCGACGCCCGTGACTGTCTCGAGGATGTCGAGCCCCTCGAGGTCCAAGAGCTGGGTGATGACAACGGCGTACTCGTCAGTGGTCCGCGTCGTGGCCGTCGACAGGCGCCAGTGGAACGCGAGTCCACGGGCGGACTCGCCCTCCGAGGCGACGGCTGCGCTCGCGCTGCGACCCACCGCGACGGGGCGGCCGTCGCGTGCGTAGAGGCCGACGACAGTCTCGGTGTTGCCGACGTCGATGGCGAGCAGCATCACGACATCATCCCTCGTGCAGGTCGAGGCCCACGTCGAGGACACGCACGCTGTGGGTCAGCGCCCCCGAGCTGACCGCGTCGACGCCCGCAGCGGCGAAGGCGGGCGCGGTCGCCACCGTGATGCCCCCCGAGGCCTCGACGAAGACGTCGGGTCGTGCCGCTCGGATCCTCGCGACGCACGCAGCGACGCGGTCCGGCGCCATGTTGTCCAAGAGCACCGCCGTCGCACCCGCGGCGACGGCCTCGTCGGCCTGGTCCTCGTTGTCGCACTCGACCTGGACTCGCGTCGAGGGATAGCGGCGGGTCGCCTCGCGGACCGCCTGGGTGATCGCAAGGACGCCGAGGTGGTTGTCCTTCAAGAGCACCGCGTCGGAGAGCGAGGAGCGATGGTTCGTCCCGCCACCGGCGCGCACCGCGGCCTTCTCGAGGGCGCGCAGCCCGGGCGTGGTCTTGCGAGTGTCCAGCACGGCGACACCCTCGTCGACGGCGTGCACGGCGTCGACGAGCACACGCGTCGCTGTCGCTATGCCCGAGAGATGGCACAGGAAGTTGAGTGCGGTGCGCTCCGCTGCGACGATCGACCGCATTGGGCCCGAGACAGTCGCGAGCACGTCGCCTCGGCTGACACGGTCGCCGTCGTGGCGATGGAACTCGACTGCGAGGGTCGGATCGACGAGCCCGAACGCGACCGTGGCGCAGGACTCGCCGGCCAGCACCCCGTCGCCTCGGGAGACGACGTCGACGATCGCGACGACGGACTCGTCGATGAGGGCGCCGGTCAGGTCGCCGGCTAAGCCGAGGTCCTCGTCGAGCGCCAGGCGCACGGCGCGCTCGACGTCTGCGGGGGGCGGGTCGACGCTCACCGCGTCGCCGTGAGGACGAGGCGGCGACGCCACTCGTCGAGGGCGAGGGGGAATTCCTCTCGCACGTGGCAGCCTCGCGACTCTTCGCGGCGCAGCGCTGACGTGAGGAGTGCCTCGGCACAGGTGACCAGGTTCGCGAGCTCTGCGGCGGCGGGCTCGTCGCCGGCGGCCGCCCCGCTCGCGGCCGCCACCGCCGCGCGTGCCGAGTGCAGGCTTGCCGCGGAGCGGACGACGCCCGCACCCCTCGTCATCGCACGCTGGAGCGCCCTTCGGGCCTCGGCGACGTCGCGCATCGCGCCCGCGCTCGAGGTGCTGATCGACTCGACGGCGATCGGGAGCATGGGGATGCCGCCGTCGCGGCCGAGCAGCGGTCGCATGGCGCCGGTGGGCGAGGGACCGCGCTTGCCGGACTCGATCCCGTCGGTCGCTCGCGCGGCGAAGACCATGCCCTCGAGCAGCGAGTTGGACGCCAGGCGGTTCGCGCCGTGCACCCCCGTGCAGGCGACCTCGCCGACGGCGAAGAGCCCCTCCATCGCCGTCGCGCCGTCGAGGTCGGTGACGATGCCCCCTGCCAGGTGGTGCGCGGCCGGCGCGATGGGCAGCCAGTCCCTCGAGGGATCAAGGCCGGCCCCCGCGATGCTCGCGGACAGCGTGGGGAACCTGGCCGCGAACTCCTCAAGCCCCGTGGCGTCGAGCCAGAGGTGCGCGACGTCGTCGCGCGCCATCTCGGCGGCCATCGCGCGGCTGACGACGGCTCTCGACGCGAGCTCGTCGACGAAGCGGTCCCCGGCGGCGTTGCGAAGGAGCGCACCGTGGCCGCGGAGTGCCTCTGAGAGCAGGGGGCGCGGCATCGCGGGGTGGTGCAGGGCGGTCGGGTGGAACTGCATGAACTCGACGTCTGCGACAGGCACGCCGGCGCGCAGCGCGATCGCGAGCCCGTCGCCGGTCGCCGCGTGCGGATTGGTCGTGACCTCGAAGAGCTGGCCCGCGCCGCCGGTCGCGAGGACGACGACCGACGACTCAAGCTCATGTCGCCCTCTCTCGTCGCGGACCGCGACGCCACGGCAGACGCCGTCTTCGACGAGCAGGTCGACCGCGACGGCGTGCTCGCGGATCTCCGACACCGTGCCCTGGGTCGCCGCCACGAGCGCGCGCTCGACCTCCGCGCCGGTCGCGGCCCCTCCCGCGTGCAGGATCCTCGCGTGGGAGTGGCCGCCCTCCCTCGCGCGCTGCAGGGTGCCGGATGCCTCGCGGTCGAAGACTGCACCGAGCGCGATCAGCTCCTCGACACGCGCAGGTCCCTCGTCGACCAGGACCCGGACCGCGTCGACGTCGCACAGCCCCGCACCCGCGAGCAGCGTGTCGGCGAGGTGCGAGTCCGTCGAGTCCTCGTCGTCATGCAGGACCGCCGCGACGCCGCCCTGGGCCCATCGAGTCGTGGTCTCGGCCAGCGCCGCCTTGGTGACGACGCCGACCTTGATGCCGGCGTCAGCCAAGCGAACCGCCACCGACAGTCCGGCCACCCCGCTGCCCACGACCAGCGCGTCGACGGCCATCAGTCCGCACCGGTCTCGGCCGCGAGGTTGTCCAGCAGTCGCACGCCCTCGACGAAGCCAGCGATGAGGAGTCGGACCGCGGCACGAGGAGCGGCCCCGCTCAGCGCCCCAAGGGTGTCGGGGTCCACCGCCGCAGCGTATGCCAGGTCGAAGTCGGGTTCGGCGCCCGCGACGTTGCGCATCGCCTCGGTCGCTGCCGCCGCTCCTCCGCTGCTCGCGAGCGCATCGCGTCCAGCGACGAGCGCGCGGTGCAGCACGAGCGCAGCCGCTCGCCCCCGCTCGGTCAGCCTCGCGTTGCGGCTTGAGAGCGCGAGACCATCGTCGTCGCGCACGATCGGACAGCCGACGACGGTGGCCTCGAGCGCGAGGTCCGCCACAAGCCGGCGCACCACGCAGAGCTGCTGGTAGTCCTTCTCGCCGAAGTACGTCACGCAGGGCCCGGTCAGCACGAGGAGCTTGGCGACGACGGCCGCCACGCCGTCGAAGTGCCCGGGGCGGTCCGCTCCTTCCAGGGGTGCTGCAACCTCGGCGACGTGGATCGACGTCGTGGGCGACGGCCACCTCGGCCACATCTCTGCTGTCGAGGGTGCGAGCACCGCTGCGACCCCGGCGCGTCGCGCGACCTCGAGGTCGTCGGTCAGGTCGACGCGGTAGGCCTCGAAGTCGCCAGGATCGCTGAACTGGAGGGGATTCACGAAGATCGTCGCAAGCGAGACGTCGCACTCGGCGCGGGCGCGCTCGAACAGCGAGACGTGCCCGGCATGCAGGGAGCCCATCGTCATCGTGAGGCCCACCGTCGCCCCTTTCGCCCGCAGCTGGGCAGTGCGCTCCCGCCACTGCGAGAGCGAGGCGATGACCTCGGGCACCTAGCGCGCGACGTCGGCGGCAGTGACCCTCTCGACGACGTCGAGTGGTGGCGAGACGGACTGACCAGGGGCAGCGAGCTCGAGCGCCAGCGTCACGCACGCGCCGTACGCGGCGCGCTCCGGAGGTCTCAGGGCGTCGAGGTGCCGAAGGATCGTCGACCAGTCGCCGCGCGAGGCGGGTCCGGTCAGCGCGCGGCTCGGGCCGAGCGCCTCGACGTCCTCGATCGCCGCCCGGGCGAGACCGAGGAACGCGTCGACGTCGAGGCCGATCGTCGCCGCGACGCGCTCCACCTGACCGAGCAGGGCGACGACGTGGTTCGCGGCGATGCACGCCGCTGCGTGGTACGCGGCTCGGTCCTCATCGGCGACGGCGACCACGCGGGCGCCGAGCGACGTGGCAAGAGCGGTCGCCAGCCCGTCGCCCGCGACCGCGATGGTCACGCCCGCCGCGAGCCGTGCGGCGCCGATCTCGGCGTTGGGGAGCGGCACGAGCGGGTGCATCGACGCGCGCCTCGTATGGGGGGCGAGCACGTCGAGCCCAAGCGAGCCCGACAGGTGCAGCACGACGCACCCGGGGTCCGCGACAACGAGCTCGGCGACGTCGGCGATCTGATCGTCGGGGACCGCGAGCAACAGGGCGTCGACCCCGGTCGCCGCGCTCGAGACCTCATGACCGCGTGCGAGCGGGCCGTCGACGACGTGGCCGGCTCGGCGGAGGGCGTCGGCGAAGGACGTGCCGGCCCTGCCAGCGCCAATGATGCGGATCGACGACATCTTCCCCCTCTTGCGTTCCGGCCCTCTCGGTGCCGTTCGCTCAGTGGAACTCGTCCAGTGTACCGACGCGCGCGACCTCGCCCACTGCGCGCCCCAGTACCTCGGAGTCGACGAGCGGCGGTGCCAGCTCTGCGAGGGGCTCGAGCACGAAGCGCCGCTCGTACATCCTCGGGTGTGGCACCTCCAGGTCACCGTCGGTGACGATGAGGTCGCCTACCAAGAGCACGTCGGCATCGAGCGTGCGCGGCCCGAAGCGCACGCCGCGGACGCGCCCGGCTGCCGCCTCGGCGCGCTGGCAGCGCTCGAGCAGCTCGCGCGGGGTCGCCGTCGTCACGAGCTCGACGACGAGGTTCAGGTAGGGCCCCTGGGCGGGGCCCCCGACCGGCTCTGTCTCATAGAGCGACGAGGTGCGGTGCTCATCGCCCTCCGACACGACGTCGACGCCGAGCCGGAGCCATCGGGCGCGGTCCCCGAGATTGCTGCCGAGCGACAGGTACGCGAGCACCTAGCGGGCGAGTCGCCGCCGCACGCCGGTCGTGGCGACGTCCAGCGCGACGGGCGGACGCAGCTTGGTGACCGTGACGGTCACAGCCGAGATCCGCTCATCGAGCGCGAGCACGGCCACGCCAGCGACATCGGTCGCGTGCTCGAGGAGCCGCGGCGACGCGTCGACGATCGCCTCGGCGGCCGCCTCGCACATGAGCGCGTACGACACCGTGTCGTCGAGGTCGTCGCTCGCCGCAGCCCGCTGCGCGTCGAGCTCGACGTCGAGGTCGACGCTGAGGGGCTGGACCGCACGCCGCTCCTCGTCCAGGACGCCGCAGACCGCGAGCACCCGCAGGCCCCGCACCTCGATCGTGTCGTGCACCCGGTCGGTCCTAGCTCGGTGGCCCTGAGTCGGCCACGAGCGCGCGCCCGTCGGGCCCCATCGATCGCTCCAAGAGGTGCTCGACCGCGCTGATCGCGGCGGGACCCTGGATGATCCGGCCCGACCAGCACAGGTAGCCGGCGATCACGCCCATCACGCGATCACCGAGCTCGTCGCCGTGCAGCAGCACCTTGTGGCCCGCGCTCAGCGCCATGTCGAGGTCGAAGTAGCACTCCTTGAGCGCGAGCTTGCGGTCCCCGACCGGCGGGATCGGGTGATGGCCCCACTCAAGCTCGTGGGCCGAGTAGGCCGACAGGTTCGACGGCGCAGCGAGGATCGACACCACTCGGTCGAAGCCCTGGGCGCGCAGCCACAGCAGCTCTTCTTCTCGCCGCACCTTTCGGTGCGACGCCCCGAAGCCGCCGGGCCGCTCCGCGACCGCGAACCGGTCCCGGATCACCCAAGTGAAGTTGCGCGGGCAGATCCCCGCAGCCCACTTGCCCTTCATGCCGCCTCCCCATCTGCGACGAGTGCCGCCGCCTGCGCTGTCGCGGCGACGTCGTGGACACGCACCACGTCGGCGCCGCAGGCCATCGCGTAGGTCGCGACGGCGAGCGATCCTTCGAATCTCTCCTCGGCCTCGAGCGCGTCGCCGTGCGGCAGGGCCCCCAAGAACCGCTTGCGGCTCGCTCCCACGAGGACGCCGATCCCCTCGGCATGCGACGCGTCACACAGCTCGTCAAGCCTCGCGAGGAGCGCCAGATTGCCATCGGCGCCCTTGCCGAACCCGATCCCGGGGTCGACGTAGAGCTCGTCGACGCCCAGCTCGCGGGCGGCTCGGGCGGCGCCCAGCACGCGCCGGCGAACCTCGTCGACGAGCCCCGGACCACTCGTCTCGGGCGCGCGCTCGGCGGGGATGCCCCGGTGGTGCATGGCCACCCAGCCCACCCCGAGCGCTGCGGCCAGGGGCCCGAGGGACCCGCCCACGTCGTTCAGGAGCGTCGCTCCCGCCGCGACGGCGGCCCGGGCGACCTGCGGCTTGACCGTGTCGACCGAGACCCTTCCGAGGCTGGCCAGGGCCTCGACGACGGGGAGCACCCGGGCGAGCTCCTCGTCGGCCTCTACGGGCGTGGCGCCTGGTCGGGTGGACTCCCCGCCCACGTCGACGATGCCCGCTCCCTCGGCAAAGAGGCGGCGCCCCCGCTCGATGGCGTCGGCGGTCGCAGCGGTGCGTGACCCGGCATGGAACGAGTCGGGCGTCACGTTGACGACGCCCATCACGGTCGCAAGCCCGCGCCGCACTCAGCGCCTCTTGTGCACGAACGCGAGCGCCTCGGCGCGCGTCGCCGCGTCGGTTCGGAACGAGCCGCGCACCGATGACGTGACGGTCGAGGTGCCTGGCTTGCGCACGCCTCGCATCGACATGCAGAGGTGCTCGGCCTCGATGACAACGAGCGCGCCCCGAGGCTGGAGCTCCTTGTCGATCGCGTCGGCGATGTCGACGGTCATGCGCTCTTGGACCTGGAGGCGACGGGCGAAGCCCTCGACGAGTCGAGCCAGCTTTGAGAGACCGGTGATCCGTCCATCCTCGTTGGGCACGTACGCGACGTGCGCGACGCCCATGAACGGCACGAGGTGGTGCTCGCACAACGACGTGAACGGGATGTCGCGCACCATCACCATCTCGTCGTGCCCGGCCTCGAAGGTGACACGGAGGTGCCGGGCGGGGTCGGCGTCGATGCCAGTGAACAGCTCTTCGTACATGTCGGCGACGCGCCGAGGCGTCTCGCGCAGGCCCTCGCGGTCGATGTCCTCGCCGATCGCGTCGAGCAGCTCGGCGACCGCGGCGCGCACGCGCTCGACGTCGACGCTCACGCGCCCACCGACTCGGGACCCACGTAGGTGTAGACGCCCTGGAGGTTGCGGAACCGCTCCCCGACGTCCAGCCCGTAGCCGACGACGAAGGTCGACGGGATCGTGAAGCCGACGTACTTGAGCGACTGGGTCACGCGCTGCTCGCCTTCCTTCAGCAGCAGTGCGCAGACCTCCAGGCTCGCGGGGCTGCGGGCACCCAGGTACCGGCGCAGGTAGTTGAGGGTGAGCCCCGAGTCCACGATGTCCTCGACGACGAGGACATGGCGGTCCTTGAGGTCCACGTCGAGGTCCTTCACGATCCGCACCACGCCGGACGTCGACGTCGCCGTCCCGTACGACGAGACCGCCATGAAGTCCACCTCGACGGGCAGCTCGATCAGGCGCGCGAGGTCGCTCATGAACAGCATCGCGCCCTTGAGCACGCCGACGAGCAGGGGCGGGTTGGCCGAGTAGTCCTCGGTGATCTTGGCGCCGAGCTCGGCCACACGGGCCGCGAGCGTGTCGCCGTCGACGACCACGTCGCCCAGCGAGCTCGCCGCCCACGCCGGCGGGGCGTGTCGTCCGCCGGTGTCGATCATCGAGCGGAGCGTACCGGCTCAGCCGTCCTCGAAATCGAGCCTGCCGTTGCGACGAGCGAGTCGTCGCCCGCCGGCGAGCTCGGTGGCGACCACGAGCCCCATGACGACGGCCTCCATTCGCTCGACCTCCGCGGCGCTCGGCGGGTGGCTGCCGTCCGCGTCGTCGCGGCGCGCGAGGTCGCGGAGCCGACGACGGCGCAGCGCGACGGGTGCCCCGCGCAGCGCCTCGACGTCGAGAGGATCGGGGACCGCGGCGATCGCCAGCTCGTCCAGGTATCGGGCGTCGTCCCCCGCCAGCACAGCGAGCCTCGCGAGCAATGGCACCAGGTCGCGCGCCGCGACGCCGTTGAGCTCGGGCAGCAGCCGTGCTCGCACGAGGTTGCGCCGGAGCGACAAGTCGTAGTTCGACGCGTCGGTCACGAACTCGGCGTGCGAGGACACGACGAATTTTCGGAGCTCGGCTCGCCGGAGCCAGAGCAGCGGCTTGGTGCTCGACGACATCCCTGCGAGTCCGTCGATGCCCGCGCCACGGAGCAGGTTGAGCAGCACCGTCTCTGCCTGGTCGTCCATTGTGTGCCCGGTGAGCACGCCGGCGGGGAGCGTGGCGCGCCGCGCCGAGCGCGCGCGTGCCTCGAGGTTGGCGCCGGGCTCGATCGAGACCCGGTGCGCGACGAAGGGGGCGCCGAGCCGGCCAGCGAGGCTCTCGACGAGCGCTACCTCGCGATCGGCGCTGGGCCGCAGCCCGTGGTCGACGTGGTGGATCGTCATGTCCAGCCCGGCCGCCGCGGCAAGCAGGGCGAGGCCGCACGAGTCCGGACCGCCCGAGACCGCGACGTCGACGTGCGTGCCCGCCTCGGGGAACGAGCAGCGCTCGAGCAGCTCGCTGGCGTCAGCCGCTGCGGGCCTCTTCGGCGAGGACGGCACGGATGCGCTCGAGGAGGGGCTCGGGGACACGTGCTCGAGCGCAGTCGGCGATCACGACGCGCAGCTCGGCTTCGAAGTGCGCGGCCTCGCCGCAGTACCCGCATCGGTCGAGGTGCGAGCTGATCAGGGTCCGACGTTCGTCGGTCAGCTCGCCGTCCAGATATCGATACAGCGTCGCAAGGGCTTCGTCGCAGTCGACGCCTGAGGCGCCCCCGTCACCGCACGGCTCGTGTCCGTCCATCAACGCTCCCTCATGTCCTTGGGACCTCGAGCAGTCCCTGCTGTGCTGCATACGGGGTCAACGCCTTTTGGAGCGCCTTCCTTCCCCGGTGGATACGACTCATCACCGTGCCGATCGGAACCCCCATGATGTCGGCGATCTCCTTGTAGCTGAACTGCTCCACGTCGCTCAGGAGCACAGCCAGGCGGAACTGCTCGGGCAACTCCTCGAGCGCGGCGAGAACCTCGGGGGCCGTGAGCCGCTCGAGGGCGGCGTCCTCGGCGCTGCGCGACAGGCCCGTGGCCGTGAGGCGCTTGTAGAGGTACATGTCCTCGACGTCGTCGACGTCGGTGAGCTGGGGGGCGCGCTGGCGCGAGCGATAGGTGGAGATATAGGAGTTCGTGAGGATCCGGAACAGCCACGCTCGGAGGTTGGTGCCCTCTTCGAAGCGGCCGTAGGCACGAAACGCCTTGAGGTACGTCTCTTGCAGGAGGTCCTCGGCATCGGCTCGGTCCCGGGTCATCCGCAGCGCAGCGCCGTAGAGGGCGTCGGCGAAGACGAGCGCCTCTTGTTCGAAACGGGCCGGGTCCGCCACGCATCGACGTTAGCCCTGTTGGCGACGACGGCGGCCGGGTCCTCGAGCAGCGACGGCCCCCCGGTACCCTGCAGACGTGCCTGCAGCGCCGGAGGCGGCATGGGCGCGGTCGAGGTCGGCGGCCCGCATCGAGCGCGTCTCATGACCGAGGAGATCGCGCGCCACGGCGCCCTCGACGTCGTCACGGTCGACGGCTTTGACGCACTCGGCGTGCATGCGGTCGTGACGACGAGGTCCGGTGGCGTGAGCATCGGGCCCTATGCCTCGCTCAACCTCGGCGGCCACGTGGGCGACGACCCGAACAGCGTCGGTGAGAACCAAGCGCGGCTTGCTGCACAGATGGGCGTGGCGCCTGACGCGCTCGTGATCGCGAACCAGGTGCACGGCGCCGCGGTCGCAGTCGTGCGGCGCGGCGCCGAGCCTGGCGACGTCGACGTCCTGTTGACCACCGATCCGTCGATCGCGCTGTGCGTGCTCGTCGCTGACTGCGTGCCAGCGGTGCTCGTCGACCCGATCGCTGGCGTGCTCGCCGTCGCGCACGCGGGTTGGCGCGGCGTGGCCGCAGCAACCATGCGCGCCGCGATCGAGGGAGCCCGCGCGCTCGGTGCCGAGCCCGCACGGTGCTACGCGTACCTCGGACCTTGCATCTCGCCTCGCGGCTATGAGGTCGGCGAAGAGGTCGCCCGCGCGTTCGCGGCTGCGGGCTGTGGTGACGACGTTGTCGCCGACGGACCAGGGCGCTATCGAGCGGACCTCGCTGCTGCGTGCACGCGCCAGCTCCTTGCGTGCGGCGTGCCGACGCGCCACGTGACGACGTCGTCGTCGAGCACCGACGGCGGGCAGCGCTTCTTCAGCGATCGTGCGACCCGGCCGTGCGGTCGGTTCGCGATCGCGTCGAGGCTCCAAGGTCGCTCGTAGCATGGCCGAGGTGTCCGTCCACGAACGTGCGAGCTCGTTCGAGTACCGCGACGTGGTTGTCGACGCGGCTGCCGGCACGATCACGTGCAGCTACCACTGCGCGGGCGTCGAGTTCTGCGAGGTCGCGACGTTCGAACCCGACGTCGACCTCGATGCCGGCGGCGTCGCCTCGGCTGCCGTCCTCTACCACCTCCTCGCCGGGCTCTCGTACTACAAGGCGTTCGCGGCGCGAACGATCGAGCTCGGCGAGCTCGAGGTCGGCGACGCGGCCGCCGCCCTCCTCGCCGGCGCGCTGCAGAGCGGGCTGGGGGAGTTCGCCTACCGCAACCAGCTCGACCTCCGTGACGTGGCGTTGAGCGGCGGCCGGCCGGTGCGGCGCGTCGAGCTGCCCGCGAGCGAGCGCGGGCCGCTCGTGCCCTTCGGGGGCGGGATCGACTCGATCGTGACGGCGACCGAGCTCGCCGTGGACGCCGACGAGGCGCTCTTTGTGCTGTCGAACGGCTCGGAACGGTTCGCCGCGATCGAGCGACCTGCCTTAAGGACCGGGCTCCCGATCGTGCGCTGCCACAGGCGCCTCGATGACAAGATCCTCTCGTCCAGGGCATCGGGCTGGCTGGACGGGCACGTCCCGGTCACCGCGATCCTTTCGAGCCTGGCCCTCGTCGCGGCGATCGCCCAGCGCCGGTCCTCGGTGGTCATGAGCAACGAGCGGTCCGCCTCGTCACCCAACCTCGTGGTCGATGGCCGTGCGGTGAACCACCAGTGGTCCAAGTCCCTTGCGTGCGAGGAGCTGCTCCGGGGCGCGCTCGACGAGCGGCTCGCGAACGGGCCTGCGTACTTCAGCGCGCTGCGCGACCGCTCAGAGCTGTGGGTCGCGAGCGCCTTCGCACGGCATCCCGAGTACTTCAGTGAGTTCATGAGCTGCAACCGGGCGTTTCTCCAGGACCCCTCGAAGCGGGCGACGACGTGGTGCGGCACGTGCGACAAGTGCCTCTTCACGAACCTGGTGCTCGCGCCGTTCCTCGGCCGCGCGGTGCTGGACTCGGTCTTCTCAGGACGAGCGCCGCTCGATGACCCGTTGCGACGGGCCGACCTCGAGATCCTCGTGGGACTGACAGCAAGCCCGAAGCCGTTCGAGTGCGTCGGCGACGCAGATGAGTGCGCGACCGCGCTCGTCGCGGCGGCCGCCCGGCCCGATCGAGCAGATCAGCACCATCTGCACGAGCTCGCGGCACGGTGCACCGCACGTCCGCTCGACGAGCTCCTCGTCGCGTCCGGACCGACGAACGCGATCGCGCATGCGGCACGAGATCTCCTTTAGCCAGCTCGCCGGCCGTCGCGTCGGCGTCTTCGGGCTCGGCGTCGAGGGTCGGGCGGCGCGGGAGCGACTCGTCGGGCTTGGCTGCGAGGTGCTCGTCATCGACGACGACCCTGGATCGACTGGCGACGAGTCGGTCCTCGGGAGCCGCGACGGCGGGCTGGCGGCCCTGGCGCACTGCGACGCCGTCGTCAAGTCCCCGGGGATCTCGCGGTACCGAGAGGACGTGGTCGCACTGCACAAGTCGGGCGTGCCGGTGCTCGGCGGCGTCGGGATGTGGCTCGAGGAGTTCGACCGGAGCCGCGTGATCTGCGTGACGGGAACCAAGGGGAAGTCCACCGTCGCGACGGTGATCGGGCACCTCGCGTCACGCCTCGGGACACCGGCGACGGTCACTGGCAACCTCGGCACCCCACCTTTCGCGCCGGGGCTGGCGCTCGACGGCCAGCTGGTCGTGGTCGAGACCTCGAGCTTCCAGGCAACCGACGTCGCTCACACCCCGTGCGTGACGGTCGTCACCTCGCTCGGCGAGGACCACCTCGACTGGCATGGCACCGTGGCGCGCTACCAGGCGGACAAGCTGTCGCTCACTCGCCAGCGCGGTGCGCGCCACACCGTCGTCGCGAGCACGACCTCGCTTCGCGAGCACCGCGAACAGCTCGGGGGCGACGTGGCCTGGACAGAGGAGCTCGCCGCTGTTGCGGCCGCGCTCGGGCTCCCTGGGCGCCACGGGGCCTCCAACGCCGGGGTCGCCGTCGGCGCGCTCCGGGCATTCGGCGTCGAGGGAGCAGAGGACCACGCCCGACTTGTCGCGGCCGCCGCGGGATATGAGCCGCTGCAGGGACGGTTCCGCGAGATCGCGCGGCATGGCGGCGTCAGCTTCATCGATGACTCGCTCGCGACGAATCCGCTGCCCACGATCGCCGCGATCGAGGCGGTAGGGGCCGCACGGCTCGCACTGCTCGTTGGCGGCCACGACCGCGGCGTCGCCTACGACGAGCTGGCGGCGGCGATCGCCGCGCGCGACGGAGCCACGCTCGTCGTCACGCTGCCCGACAACGGCCCCGCCATCGGCGCGCTCGTCGCGCGAGCCGGCTCAGTGGCCGGGGTGCTCGAAGCCGACGGTGTCGCCGACGCCGTCCGGCTCGCGCTCGAGTGGCTCGATGGGTCCGGCGTCCTGCTGCTCTCGCCCGCAGCACCGAGCTTCTCGCAGTTCACGAGCTGGAAGGAGCGCTCCGAGGCCTTCGCGGCCGCGGTCGCCGAGGCGACCGCCTGAGCGGCGGTCAGCCCTCGAGGTCGAACGCGGTCGCGTGACGGGGCTGGTACAGATCCAGCGTCACGCCGCCGGGAACGGTGATGCTCGTGACGAGGCCGTAGCCGTAGTCGTTGATCTCCCCGGACACCTGTGCGCCCTTCGCGCGCAGCTCGGTGACGGTCTGCTCGACGTCGTCGCACATGAGGCTCAGCTTGGTCGTGCCGGCCGGGACGCCGCCAGTGTCCGTCGGATGGACCCCCAGCTCGGCCGGCGGCAGCTTGAAGATGAGCCATCCGTCGCCGTCGTCGATGACCGCGAGATCGAGCACGTCGCGAAAGAACGCGCGGGCGGCGCCCGGGTCATCTGCGTAGATCAACGTGTGCACTGAGGTGATCATGCGAGCAGTCTGGCAGGCCAGGTACTCGGCACGAGGCGCAGATGCCTTCGCCGACAGGTCGACGGCGACCGAGCCTGGGATGGGATTTGAACCCATGACCTACGCATTACGAGTGCGTTGCTCTACCACTGAGCTACCCAGGCGAGAGCGTGCAGGTTACTTCAGGGGCTCGCCGGTGGAGCGTTCGATACCCTTCGCTCGTGTGGCGTCGACGGCTCGTGCTCGCCGGCCTCGGCGCCGCGGTCCTCGCCGGATGCGGCGGCTCGGCGCCGACGAAGCCCGCACCGACCTACACCTACGGCGAGACGCCCTCGGTGTCCGCGAAGATGATCTGCCGGCCGAGGGCGGTCGCCGACATCAACTACACCTTGGGCGTCTCGCCCGTCGCCGCTCCGACCGCGATCTGGCGGCACCATCGCTACACCTGCACCTACCGCTACGCGCACGCGACGATGACGCTCTGGGTCCAAGAGCTCCCGACGCTGTCCCAGACGATCTCGTACATGTCGGGGCTCAAGCGCACGCTCGGCGACGCAGGCGTGATCGCGAACGTCGGTCAAGGTGCCTTCGCCGCGTCGAACGGGTCGGCAGTGTCGCGCAAGGACAACAAGGTCCTGGTCGTCGAGGTGGGCGCCCTGCCGGGGACCTTCGGGCAGCCGGCCACGTCACGCGCCGATGTCGCGATCACCGTGGCCGACGTGATCTTCGCGTGCTGGCGGGGCTACTGAGCCCTCGAGGCAATCAGCCGGCGACGGTGTAGATCAGCGCGAGGCACATCTCGTCCGAGGAGCCGTCGCCCCAGGTGACGAAGCGGCGCGGCGTCTTGCGCAGCTGCGGGAGCTGGTCGGTGAGCTTCGGGTTGAACGTGCAGGAGACCTGCACCTTGGTACCGGGCTTGATCTGGATCCACGGCTTCATGTCGTAGCCACGCTGGTAGTCGAAGTTGAAGTTGGTGACGTTGACGAGTGTCTTCTGTCGACTCGTCCCCGGGTTCAGCGTGATCTTGATCTTGGCGCCGGTGAGGTGCATGTGCGCTCCGACAGCCACGATCCGGGCGTTTCGGTGGTTCGTCCAGGTGCAGCTCGTGGAGTCGCCCTGCGGCGGGTGGTTGGGATTGCGTCCGCAGATGTACTCGAGGCCGTTGACGAAGTTCACGGCATCGGCCCCGAAGCGGGCAGCAAGGTACTTGAGCGAGTTCGCCCGGTTGCACAGCGGCGTCGTCTTGGGATGCCAGCTCGCGAGGCACGGGACATCGGGCGGCGCGGGGTACAGGTCGAGCGACAGCGACGCGAGCGGGTCCGCGATCGGCACCGTGTCGAGCGTCAGCGAGCTCTTGATGGCCGCGCTGCCTGCGAGCGTGTTGTAGTGGATCTGCAGCACCACGAGGCTGCCCTTGGGCAGCTGCACACCGGTCCCCGTCGGGAACGTGTTCACGTTGTGGCCCGGGGCCCACGCGGTCAGCCACGTCGGGTTGCCGTTCGCTCCCGGTGACCCGGGCAGCTGGAGCTGCTGGCCCGTGAGGACGGTCTCGCCGAAGCACGTCCAGCCCTTGCCGTTGTTGTTCGCCGCCTGGGCTGCCGCGGCCCAGCTCGCAGGGATGAGGAACAGGATCGCGTGGTGCACCTCGGTCGAGCTCTTGTCCCCGGGGTTGAAGTTCGTCGACGTGATGAACGAGTCCTTCGTGACCTTGGGGTCGATGAGCGAGCAGTGGTAGTCGTCCGTCGCGCCTGCTGGCGGGGCGGGCTTGTAGGCATGGGCCATCGAGATGGTGATCTTCGTCACCGGGTAGGTCGTGTGCGATGCGGCTCCGGCCGAGGGCATCGTGGCGGCGACGCCGAGCGAGGCGAGGACGAACGCCCCCGCGACGAGCTTGATCAGTCGGTTTCGCATCCACGTGGTCTAGCACCAGACCTTGTTGACCGAGGGCGCACGGCGCGTAACCAGTGCGTGCGCTCAGCTGGCTGCCCCGAGCTGGGCGAGGAGCGAGGCGACCAGCAGCGGTGCCTGCACGTTGCGCCCCAGCGCCACTGACGCGCTCGAGATGCGCTCGACCGCCGCGGCATCGCGCTGCGCCTCGTCCATGAGCCGCGGGCTCCCTTGCACCTCGTCGAGCTGCTCGAGAACGGCCAGAAGCCGGTCCCGGTAGGCCCGCTGGAGGACCGCGAGGCCTGATCGCAGCTCGTCAGTGCGCCATCGCCGCTCAGCGCGCTGGTGGCGCTCGACGATCTCCTTGCGCCCAGCGAGCCCCCGCTCGCCGCGCTGCCGCGCCAGTTCTTCGAGCCCGCTGAGCTCGGCGGCGTGATGGCGTCGCAGCGGCTCGAGCGCGTCGTCGAGGCTTCCGAGCAGCTCTTCGGCGCAGATCGCGGCCGCCGCGCCTGTGCCGTCGAGCCGAGAGGGGACGTCACGCCATCTGGCCTGGCGCACGAGATAGTCCGGATCGTCGGCGAGCAGCTCAGCGCGCTGCAGGTCGCCCGCGGCCCCGGCCGCGACGAGCCTCGCGTGCAGGGGCTCGACGCCGCGCCGGATGAGCCAGTCAGCGACGTCGGCCTCGCCGAGCGCGCCGAACGTGACGACCGCGCAGCGGCTCGCGATCGTCGCGAGCCCAGGCGGCACGTCGTCGGCCGTCAGCACGAAGACGGTGGTGGCCGGCGGCTCCTCGAGCGTCTTGAGCAGCGCGGGCGCGCTGCGCAGCGCGAGGTGCACGTCGTCGATGATGAGGACCTGTCGGACACCTTCGACCGGTCGTCGCAGCGCCTTGTTGGTGACGTCACGGATCTCCTCGACGGTGATCGCCGCACCGGTGCGCTCGATCGTCGAGATGTCAGGGTGCACGCCGCGCAGCGCCCGTGCGCAGCTGTCGCAGCTCCCGCAGCCGCCGTTCGGGCACACGAGGCCCGCAGCGAAGCCGAGCGAGGCCGCCACCTTTGACGAGCCCGCTGGCCCCACGAACAGGTAGGCGTGCACGGGGCGTGCGAGCGAGGCACGCAGCTGGAGGACCGCGCGGGGTTGCCCGACGACGTCGTTGAACAGGTCGATCGCTGTGCGCTCGGTCACACGAGCGACCTCGCGATGAGCTCGTCCACGGCGCTCGTCACGGACTCGACGGGTCCCGAGGCGTCGAGAACCATCCAGCCGCGGCTCGTGGTCGCGAGCTCGGCGAACCCGTCTCGCACCCGGGCTGAGAACCCGTCGTCGGACTCGAAGCGGTCCGGGGCCGCGCGCCGGTCAGCGCGCCTCGAGCGCGCGAGCTCGACGGGGCAGTCAAGGAGGATCGTGAGGTCCGGCTCGAGCCCCTTGGTCGCGACGTCGAGCACGCGACGGATCGCCGCGAGGTCGAGGCCGCGCCCGTAGCCCTGGTAGGCGAGCGTCGACCCGTTGAAGCGGTCGCAGACGACGTCGCGGCCAGCCGCGAGCGCGGGCTCGATGACCTGGGCGACGTGCTGGGCACGGTCCGCCGCCATCACGAGCAGTTCGGCGACCGGATCGATGTCGACGTGGCTGTCGAGCACGACCGAGCGCAGCGACGCGCCGAGGGGCGTGTCACCTGGCTCGAACGTCCAGACCGCGTCACGAGCGTCGGCCACTCGTCGCGCCTGGGTCGTCTTGCCGCACCCGTCGACGCCCTCGAAGACGATGAACGCGCCCCGCTGTGTCACTCCGTCGCGTCAGCCGGGGACGTCGCGCTGGGCTGGACCGTGGCTGCGAGCGCGGCGTTTGCCTTGGCGCCCGCTGCCTTCTTGGCGGCGGCCTGTGTGGCAGTCGCCTTCTTCGCGACCGACTTCTTGACCGACCTCTTCGCAGGCACCTTCTTCGCCGCCGACTTCTTGGCGGACCCCTTCTTGGCGGTCGACTTCTTGGCCCCCCTCGCGCGCGCGGGTCTCGTCGACGGGCCTCGGTCGCGGCGGTCCTGGAGCAGCTCGGTGGCCCGCCCGAGCGAGACGGTCGCGGGATCGTCACCGGTGCGCAGTGACGCGTTGGTCTCCCCGTCGGTCACGTACGGGCCGAACCGGCCCTGCTTGAGCTCGATCGGCTTGCCGGTCGCGGGGTCGTCGCCGAGGGCCCGCAGCGGCGGCGCTGCGGCGCGGCGTCCCCGGGTCTTCGGCTGAGCGAACAGCGCGAGCGCCTCGTCGAGCGTCACGGTGAATAGCGACGGCTCGTCGGGGAGCGACCTCGTCTCGGTCCCCGCCTTGAGATACGGCCCGTACCGGCCGCTGAGGGCGGTGACCTCGTTGCCCTCGGCGTCAGCGCCCAGGGCCCGCGGCAAGGACAGCATGAGCAGGGCCTCGTCGAGGGTCACCGTCGCGGGCGTCATGGTCTGGAACAAAGAGGCGGTCTTCGGCTTGCCCTCGACCTCGCCCTGAGCGCCCAGCTGGACGTAAGGCCCGAAGCGGCCCTGGCGCGCGACGACCGTGAGGCCGGTCTCGGGGTCGACGCCCACCTCGCGATCACCGGTGCCCTCGGCCAGCAGCTCGAGCGCGCGCTCGAGCGTGAGGGTGTCGGGCTCGGTCTCGGCGGGCACCGGCCGGCGCTCCTCGCCGCGCTGGAGCGTGGCCCCATAGCGCCCGACGCGCACGACGACGTCGGTGCCCTCCTCGTCGGTGCCGATCGGGATCGTGTAGATCGACGGCAGGTCGAAGTCGATCTCCCCGCCTGTGGCGCGACGCAGCCCGAGACGGGCGAGCTCGGTGACTCCGGCGTCGTCGCCGAAGTAGAAGGGGCGCAGCCACGCGTCGAGGTCCTTCTCCCCCGCGGCAATCGCGTCGAGGTCGTCCTCCATCGTCGCGGTGAAGCCGTAGTCGACGAGCTCGGCGTAGTAGCGCTCGAGCAGGTTGGTGACCGCGAACGCCGTGAACGAGGGGATAAGCGCGGTCCCCTTCTTCCAGACATAGTCACGGTCCCGGATCACCTTGACCACGCTCGCGTAGGTGCTGGGCCGGCCGATGCCGAGCTCTTCGAGCCGCCGCACGAGCGTGGCGTCAGTGAACCGCGCGGGCGGCTTGGTCTCGTGGCTCGCGGCCGTCGCCTCGTCGACGAGCACGTCGGCGCCCTCGGCGAGCTCGGGCAGGAGCCGCTCTTGGTCGGCGAGCTCGGCGTCGGGGTCGTCGCTGCCCTCGACGTAGGCGCGGCGGAAGCCCGGGAACACGACGCGCTGGCCGGTCGCGCGCAGCGCCACGGGCGAGCCCGCGATCGAGTCCGCGGCCGCGTCGAGCACGCCGGCGAGCCGGACCTGCTGGCCCAAGAGGCGCGCATCGACCATCTGGGAGGCGACCGTTCGCTTCCAGACGAGCTCGTAGAGCCGGGCGCCGTCGCCCGACAGTGCTCGCTGCGCCTCGTCGATCGCCCGGAACGACGACCCCGAGGGGCGGATCGCCTCGTGGGCCTCCTGGGCGTTGCGGACCTTCTTGTCGTAGCGGCGAGGCTGGTCGGGCACGTAGTCGGCGCCGTACAGGGAGCGCGCCGCTGCCCGTGAGGCGTCGATCGCCTCGGTCGACAGCGTGGTCGAGTCGGTGCGCATGTAGGTGATCCACCCGGCCTCGTACAGCTCCTGGGCGATCCGCATGGTCCGGTCCGGGGACCAGCCGAGCTTGCGGGACCCCTCGATCTGGAGCGACGACGTGATGAACGGCGGTCGGGGTCGCTCTGTTCGCGGCGATGAGGTGACCGCCTCGACGCGCAGCGTCGCCGCCTCGAGGCCCGCGACGACCGCCAGCGCCTCGCGCTCGTCGAGGACCCGCAAAGCGGCCCCCTTCACCTGGCCGGACTGGTCGAAGGCCGACCCGTCGGCCAACTGGTGGCCCTCGAGCTCGACGAGCCGCGCCTCGAATCCCTCGGCGCCGGCGCGGACCTTGGCGTCCACGCCCCACCACGTAGCTGCCCGGAACGCGATGCGCTCGCGCTCGCGCTCGACGACGAGCCGCACCGCGACGGACTGCACGCGACCCGCGGACCGGGCCCCGGGCAGCACCCGCCAGAGGACCTTGGTCACGTCGAAGCCGACGAGCCGGTCGAGGATCCGGCGGGCCTCCTGGGCGTTGACCAGGTTGTCGTCGATGTCGCGGGTCTGGGTGAGCGCGTGGCGGATGGCGTCCTCGGTGATCTCGTGGAAGACCATGCGGCGCACCGGCACGCTCGGGCGGAGCAGCTCCAACAGGTGCCAGGCGATCGCCTCGCCCTCGCGGTCCTCGTCGGTGGCGAGCAGGAGCTCGTCGGCGTGCTTGAGGGCCTCTTTCAGCGGCCGGACCTTGGCGGGGTCGGTCACGACGTAGAACGCCTTGAAGTGATTCTCGGTGTCGACGCCCAGGCGCCGCACGTCGGGGTCCGTCACGCTCTTCGGGACCTGGGTCGCTGACGTCGGCAGGTCGCGGACGTGGCCGATCGACGACAGCACCGTGTAGCCCTCCCCGAGCAGGCTCTCGATCCGCCGCGCCTTGGTCGGCGACTCGACGATGACGAGCGCGCCCACTAGCGCCTTGATGCCTGGGGTCGGCGAGCGACGCTCGCGTCCAGGGTTAAGGGCCCGGTGGTCATAGCCCTCGGAACCCTAGACATCAGTCGGGACCGCCCGGCGACTGCCTCAGGCCCGCACCGAGACCGAGCCAGCCGCAGGCGTGTCGCTTGCCATGGACTCGGACTTGCGCTTGGAGAACGCGATCGCGCACCCGAGCACGACGACGCTGACCCCGGCGATCGTGTACCGGGCGGCGGTGTGGTGCGCCTGGGTGATGACCGCAGGCAGGATGAGCAGCGAGACCAGGTTCATCACCTTGATCAGGGGATTGAGGGCCGGGCCGGCGGTGTCCTTGAACGGGTCCCCGACGGTGTCGCCGATGACGGCGGCCTTGTGGGCGTCGGAGCCCTTGCCCCCCTCGTTGCCGTCCTCGATGAACTTCTTCGCGTTGTCCCACGCCCCGCCGGAGTTCGACAGCGTGTTCGCCATCAGCTGGCCGGTGAGGATCGCCGCGGCCAGGAACCCGCCAAGCGCGAGATAGCCGATGCCGAAGCCAACGATGACCGGCGCGAGCACCGCGAGGAGCGCGGGGGTCGCGAGCTCGCGCTGGGCCGCGGTCGTGCAGATGGAGATGACCCGGCCGTACTCGGGCTTCTCGGTGTAGTCCATGATCCCGGGGTGCTCGCGGAACTGGCGGCGCACCTCTTGGACGACGGTGCCAGCTGAGCGCCCTACCGCGCGGATCGCGAGGGCGGAGAACAAGAAGGCGACCGAGCCGCCGAGCAGCAGGCCGATGAAGATCTTCGGATCGGCCACGTTGATCTGGATCTGGGAGAACGCCGACACCGCAGCCGGCAGGTGCAGCTGCTCGCCGGCGGTCTGGATGAACGAGGCGAAGATGGCGACGGCTGCGATGACCGCCGAGCCGATGGCGACGCCCTTGGTTATCGCCTTGGTCGTGTTGCCGACGGCGTCGAGGCTCACGAGCACGGTCTGTGCCTCGCCCTCGAACTCGCCGGCCATCTCGGCGATGCCCGCTGAGTTGTCCGACACCGGCCCAAAGCTGTCCTCGGACACGATCATCCCCGCCGTCGACAGCAGGCCGATGCCGATGAGCGCCACGAAGAAGAACACCTCGTGGATGTTCCCCTGGCCGAGGCCGAGGGCGACGCCGATGGCGATCGCCACCGCGATGATTGCCCAGACCGAGGACTCGAGCCCGATCGCAAAGCCCGAGAGCACTGTCGTGGCAGGGCCCGTGCGGGCGGACTCGGCGATCTCTCGCACCGGGTTGCGCTCCGTAGAGGTGAAGTGCTCGGTGATCTGGCTGGCCGCGAGCGACAGGCCGACGCCGGTGAGCACGGCGAAGAACAGCCGCAGGTTGTGCACGTAGAACTGGGCGACCAAGAAGGCGCCGACGATCGTGAGGAACGACGACAGCCAGAAGCCCCGGTTGATGGGGCTGAGCGCGTTGCGCTCGTGGGCACGCGCCCGGACCGAGAAGACCCCGACGATCGAGGCCAGGATCCCGATGGCCGGGATGATGAGCGGGAACAGCACGTCTTTGATGTTGGGGGTCGCGAACGCGGTCCAGCCGAGGATCAGCGCGGCGATGATGGTGATCTCGTAGGACTCGAAGAGGTCGGCGGCCATCCCTGCGCAGTCGCCCACGTTGTCCCCGACGTTGTCGGCGATCGTGGCCGCGTTGCGCGGGTCGTCCTCGGGGATGCCCGCTTCGATCTTGCCCACGAGGTCCGCGCCGACGTCGGCCGCCTTGGTGAAGATGCCACCGCCAACTCGCATGAACAGCGCGATGAGCGACGCGCCGAAGGCGAAGCCGACCAGCACCGCGGTCGCGGAGTTCTGGAAGACCAAGAAGATGCCCGCCGCGCCGGTGAGCCCGAGCCCGACGCACAAAAGGCCCGTGACCGCCCCGGTGCGGAACGCCACGCGGAGCGCCCCGGGCATGCCTTTGCCCGCCACTGCGGCCGCGGCGGTGCGCACGTTGCCCCGCACGGCGATCGACATGCCGATGAAGCCCGTGAGCCCGGAGAACGCGGCCCCGAGCAGGAAGCACACCGCACGCCAGATCCCGTTCTGGGTGAAGGACATCGCGACAGTGCCGTTGTCGCGGACGACCTTGGTCGCCGTGAAGAAGATGAGAACGGCGAGCGGGACGACGATGATCAGGATGGTCTTCGCCTGGCGCTTCAAGAAAGCCTCGGCGCCCTCTTGGATCGCCTTGGCGATGTCGCGCATCTTGACCGACCCGGCGTCGGCCGCCATGACCCCGCGGACGAGGAAGAGGCCTGTGGCGATCCCGATGACCCCACAGGCGATGATGGCCCACAGGATCAGCCGGTCGTTGCCGCTCAGCGTGAAGTTCTGGTAGCCGCCATCGGCGGCGAAACGGTGAAGACCGTTCATCTCGTTGGGTGCCTCTCTGCGTCGGTGCCGCAAGCGAACGGCGTCGTGGGTACCCCTTGGCCCAGAAACTGCTGGCCGCGTTTAGGGCGACGAGAGGCTAGCGGTCACCTGTCGTTCGGGGCAAGGACGATCAGGTGTCGACCGGGACACCGACGATCATGACTCCGGCGGCGCGACGAGCTCGTAGTCAGGGTTCATGATCGCTTGGCGGCGCTGCCAGGAGCCGACCGTGCCGTCGACGACCACCCGGGCGCCCCGCTCGATGCCCGGAATGTGGCTGCGGCCCTGGAACACCAAGAGCATCGTGCCGGTCCCGTCCGACAGCGTGCACTCAAGGACCGGTGCCCCGTCCACCTTGCGGACGCTGAGCGAGCGGATGCGCCCCGAGAACTTGGAGCGCTCCCGCCAGACCGCCTCGCTCACCGGGGTCGTGCCCTCGGATCGCTCAGCGAGCATGACGTCAGCCTTGAGCACCGGCGCATCGCGCGGCGCCTGGGACCGAGCCGCTTCGTTCGCCGCGCGGACCCGTCGCCGCTTGGCGAGGTCGAGACGGAACGGGATCACCGTGGCCGTCACCCTCGGGACCAAGGTCACGGCCTCTGCGATCGAGTCGGCGGTCCGGTCGTGCAGCACGCGCTCGAGGCGCGTCGGGAAGTTGCGGCGCGGCAGGACGATCGAGCACTCGGTGTCCTCGGGCCGCGCGGCTTCCACGGCGAGCTCGAGCGTCGCGCGCTCGATGCGCCGGTCCGGGCACTCGATCACCTCCAAGGTGAGGTTGCGTGGCCCGACCTCGGCCCAGGTCCGCTCGAGCTCCTGGGTGACGAGCGGGTCGAGGTCGAAGTGGATGGCGCGCAGCTCGGTGGGGTTGAGCGAGCGCGCGTACTGCAGCGCGCGCGCAGCGGCAAGGTCGTAGCTGTCGACGAGCACGTAGACGACGTTGCGGCGAAGCGGCGTGGGGCTCGAGGCGGCCTCGGTGCCGGCGCGCAGCGCCTTGTCCTCGATCGAGTACTGGCGGTGCAGCCGGATGAGCCCGAAGTACATGAGCGGGCCCAGCACGACGACCACCCAGGCGCCCTCTTCGAACTTCGCGATCGCGAAGATCAAGACGACGGCGAACGAGACGAAGGCCGACGTCAGGTTGACGATCATCCCGCGCACCCGGTGCGCGCCGTCGCCGCGGCGATGGTGCGCCGCCATGCCCAGGCCCGCCATCGTGAAGCCGGTGAACACCCCGATCGCGTACAGCGAGACGAGACCGTTGACCGAGGCCTTGAACACCAAGATGAGCGCGACCGCCACCACGCCGAGGACGATGATCCCGTTCGAGAACGCGAGCCGGTGGCCCCGCTTGGTCAGCTGGCGGGGCAGGTAGCGATCGGTCGCGACGTAGTTCGCGAGAAACGGGAAGCCGTTGAAGCTCGTGTTGCCCCCGGTGTACAGGATCAGCATCGTCCCGAAGACGACGATGAGGTACAGCGCGTGGCCGAACGGCCCGCTGCCCATGATCGCCTTGACCTCCTGGGCGACCACGGTCGGGGAGCCCGACGCGAACGGCAGCGCGTGCGTCCACTTCGCCATGAGCGTCGTGGACAGGACTAAGAACCCGAGGATCGAGCTCATGATGACCAGGGTCGTGCGAGCGTTGCGGCCCGTCGGCCTTCGGAACGACGCCACGCCGTTCGAGATTGCCTCGAGCCCGGTCAGCGACGAGCCGCCGTTCGCGTAGCTGCGCAGGAGGAAGATGAAGGCGAGCCCGTAGAGCGCGCCGTTGCCGGGGCGCCCGAGCCCGCCGCCGACGAGCTTGTGCACGTCGGGCTGCGGGATCATCTGGAGGGTGCCGAGGCCCTCTTTCACGTAGCCGTAGAGGAGCGTGCCGCCAAGGGTGAGCACGTAGAAGTAGGTGGGAAAGGCGAACAGCTTCCCGGCCTCTCGGATGCCGCGGAGGTTGCCGAAGATGAGCACGAGCACGACCCCGACGGTGATGAGGATGGTCCGGGTCTGGCCCCCCAGCGCGGGAACGGCGCTCGTGAGCGCTGCCGTCCCCGCCGCGCACTGGACCGCGACGGTCACCGTGTAGTCGATGAGGAGCGCCACGGCGGCTATCTGGGCGACCTTCGGGCCGAAGTTGTCGCGCGCGACGACGTAGGACCCGCCCGCTGACGTGTAGTAGCCGATGACGTCGAGGTACGAGAGCGTGACGAAGAGCAGGACGCCGAGGATCACGAACGTGATGGGGACGAGCAGGCTGAACGCCGCGAGCCCGATGTAGGGCGTCATCTGGGTCAGCATCTCTTCGGTGCCGTACGCGGACGACGAGATGCAGTCGGGCGCGAGCACGCCGAGCGCGATCGGTCTGCTCAGCCTCTCGCTCGAGAGCTGCTCGGAGGTGAGCGCCCTACCGAGCAGGAACCGCTTGACGCGATAGCCGCGCGTCTCGGGGTACTCGATCGACAGGTTGCGGGCGAGCGACGGCGACGGTGCGAGTCGCGTCGCGGCGGGCACCCCGTCGTTCGCGTCACCCACGCGCGCAGCCTAGGGCGGTGATCTGGGCCCGCTAGGCCTCTTGGCTTTACAGTGACCCCCTCTCCGTGGTGACATCACGCCGTGCACGTCGTCGTCGTCGGGTGTGGTCGCGTCGGCTCCGGGCTCGCCGCGCAGCTTGAGGCGCTCGGCCACACCGTCGCGATCGTCGACCGCACGAAGCGAGCCTTCGACCGCCTCCCGCCCGACTTCAAGGGGACCACGGTCATCGGCTCGGGCTTCGACCGAGAGGCGCTCGACGCCGCGGGTGCGCACGAGGCGGGTGCGCTCGCGTCGGTGACGAACGGCGACAACTCCAACATCCTGTGCGCGCGCATCGCGAGGGAGACCTACGGCATCGCCAACGTTGTCGCACGCATCTATGACCCCCGCCGGGCGGTGATCTACCAGCGGCTCGGTATCCCGACGGTCGCCACCGTCTCGTGGACGACGGCCCAGGTGCTGCGCTGGCTGCTGCCCGAGGACGACTCGATCGAGTGGCGTGACGCGACCGGCTCGCTGCTCTTGGTCGAGCGCATCCTCCCCGATGGCTGGGCCGGCCGACCGCTCGCCGAGCTCGACTCGCCTGGCAGGATCAAGATCGTCTCGATCATGCGCGCCAACCAGCCGAGACTCGACGTCACCGCGCTCATCGGACAAGAAGGCGACGTGCTGCAGCTCGTGGTCGTGCGCGAGGCGCTGGCCGAGCTCGACGAGTGTCTGGCAAAGGTGGCCTGATGCGCGTCGTGATCGCGGGCGGCGGCAGCGTGGGCATCGCGATGGCCGCGGACCTCCGCGACAACGGCCACGCCGTCCTGGTGCTGGAGGCCGACCCGGATCGCGCCGAGGTGCTCCGCGCCGGGCTGCCAGGCGTCGAGGTGCTGGCGGCCGACGCCTGCGAGGTGGCCTCGTTGCAGCGAGCGGGCCTGCGCAGCGCCGAGGTCGTCGTCGCTGCGACGGGCGATGACGAGGACAACCTCGTCATCAGCTGGCTCTCCAAGCAGGAATTTGCCGTCCCCCGCGTCATCTCGCGCGTCAACAACGCGAAGAACGCCTGGATGTTCAACGAGACCTGGGGCGTCGACGTCAGCGTGTCCACGCCCCAGCTGCTGACCGCGCTCGTGGAGGAGGCCGTCGCCATCGGCTCGGTCGTCCAGCTCATGCAGCTCGACAGGTCCGGCGCAGCGCTCGTCGAGGTCACGCTTGACGCGGACGCGCCGGCGATCCAGGGCGACCGCACGGTGGGCGACCTGGAGCTGCCTGCGGACGCACAGATCGTCGCCGTGGTCCGCGACCAAAAGGTGCTCATCCCGAGAGATGACACACGGCTGTCCGAGGGCGACCACGTCGTCGTCCTCGCGACGCACGGCGCGGAGCGCGACATCGAGCAGGTCTTCATCGGGGAGTGACGACCAAGCCCGAGAATCGCTCACTTGGCGAACTGATGGCGATTCTCACAAATCTGTTGACGACATGTTGGGTTCTGGCCGTACGCTGGAAGCGTGCGCGCAGCATTCTTCGACCTTGACAAGACGGTCATAGCGCGCGCGTCCGTGGTCGCCTTCGGCGGACCGCTCCGTCGCCGCGGGCTCGTCAACCGCCGCACCGTCGCGCGCGCGATCTTCGGCCAGCTGCTGTTCCTCTGGTTCGGCGCCGACGAGGAGAAGATGACCAAGATCCGCGAGTCCATGCTCGAGGTCTCGGCGGGCTGGGACCGTGACGAGGTCCGCGCGATCGTCGAAGAGACCCTGACCGACGTCATCGAGCCGCTGATCTACGCCGAGGCCCAGGCCCTCATCTCGCTGCACCGCGCCGCGGGCGACCGGATCTGGCTGGTGTCGAGCGCTCCCTCCGAGATCGTCGAGCCGCTCGCCGCGATGCTCGGGGTCGACGGCGCCATCGCGTCCAAGGCCGAGATCGACGAGCTCGGCAGGTACACGGGCAAGATCGAGTTCTACGCCCAGGGCGTGGGCAAGGCGACCGCGATCCGCGCGCTCGCCGAGTCGCACCACCTGGACCTCGACGAGTCGAGCGCGTACTCGGACTCGGCCACCGACATCCCGATGCTCGAGACCGTCGGGCACCCCTACGCCGTCAACCCCGACCGCGCGCTCGCCAAAGAGGCGAAGGAGCGGGGCTGGGAGATCCTCCAGTTCTCCAACCCCGTGCGACTTCGCGATCGCGCGTCAGTGCGCCTGCCCGCGTTCACCGGTGCGCTCGTGCTCGCGGGGATCCTCCTCGCAGGGCTCGGTCGCACACGCAAGGCCGCCGCGTAGCCGAGATGCGCAAGGGCTGAACTGCTCCAGCAGATCGGACGCACCGGGGCGACGGGTCCGTCCTCGCGATGCCGACGCCACGCCGAGCGCGGCGACACGCCTAGACGGTCAGCAGGTCCCTCGCGCCGGTGTCCGAGGACGGGTGGCGCAGCTTGCTCATCGCCCGCGCTTCGATCTGGCGGATGCGCTCACGGGTGAGGTTGAAGTGCTCGCCCACCTCTTCGAGCGTCCGGGGCTCGCCGCGGTCGAGTCCGAAGCGAAGCCGAAGGATCTCTCGCTCGCGCTCGTCGAGCGGCGACAGCAGCCGGCGGATCTCCTCGGGCAGCACGGCGATGGCGGCAGCCTCGAAGGGCGACTCCGCCGATCGGTCCTCGACGACGTCGCCGAGCTCGGCGTCGCCGTCCTCGCGCAGCGGCTCAGAGAGACTGAGCGGCTCGGCGCGGAACCGCAGTGCTTCGATCAGCTTGTCCTCGGGCATCTCGCACTCGATGCACAGCTCGCGGATCGTCGGCGGGCGGCCGAACTTGAGCTCGAGGCGCGACTGGGCCTTCTGGACGCGCGCCAGCGTGTCGCCGGCGTGCACGGGGAGACGGATCGTCCGGCCCGTGTTCGCGATGCCGCGGGTGATCGCCTGGCGGATCCACCACGTGGCGTAGGTCGAGAACTTGAACCCCTTGCGCCAGTCGAACTTCTCGACGGCGTGCATCAGGCCGAGGTTGCCCTCCTGGATGAGGTCGAGCAGCGGGAGCCCGGACGCCTGGTACTTCTTCGCGATCGAGACCACGAGCCGGAGGTTGGACTGGACGAACTCTCGCTGCGCGTCGTCGCCCTTCTTGGCCACGCGACGCAGCTGCTGGCGTCGCGAGGTCGTGAGCTTCGTGGCCTTCTCGATCTCCTGGGCGGCGCTGCGGCCCTCTTCGATCGCCTGGGCGAGCCGGACCTCGTCGTCCTTCGTGAGCAGGGTGTACTGGCCGATGTCGGTCAGGTAGAGCCTGACGAGGTCCTCATCGTCCCGCTCTATGCGGTCTTTGGCCACTTAGATCGGTCTCCTTGAGAGCTTGGGAGCGTCCAGGCGGCACCGCCGCCTCCCCCTGTCCCTCCCCATTCGGGGTGGGAGGTCACTCTACTGGTGCCGTCAACCCCTCCGGCCGGGCCAACGGCTCCGTCTCGGACCCGTCGGCCTCAGTTGTGCCGAGTGCTGCCCCGATTCGCACGACGGCCTCGAGGGAGCGGGCGCTCGTGACGGCGTCGTGCACGAGTCGGGACGCAACCTGTTCGAGCGCGGTGCTCGCGTCGTCGAGGTCACGGGCGATGAGCGTGAACGCACGCACACGCGGACCTTCGAGAAGTGGATCGTTCGAGTGACGCTCCCGAGCGATGTGCACCTCGAGCCAATCGACGACGAGCGCGAGCGCCGTGCGCAGCGCCGCCGAGTCCTTGTTGGCCACGAGCTCGTCGAGGATGTCCATCGCGTCGTCGGAGGGATCGAGGCACTCCGCGACGAGCGCGTCACGGTCGACGTCTGCGCGAACCGGCAGCACGTCGTAGAGCAGCTCGGCGTGCCACGCGAACATCCCCGCGAGCGGCGCCAGGGCGACAGCGAGCGCTGGCTCGGCACTTGATGCACCTTGGCCGCAGGCCTCGAAGAGCCGACGACTCAGCCGGCAGCACTGCGCGGTGATGCGGTCAGCCGCCGTCGCTGTCGGGTTCACGGGCGTCGTGGCGCGCCGTAGCGGTTGGTGATGGGCAGCCGGCGGTCCTTGCCGAAGGACTTCGCCGTGATCCGGACCCCCGGCGGCATCTGGCGTCGCTTGTACTCCGCGGCGTCAACGAGCGACGCCACGCGCTCGACCAGCGCGCGGTCGTGACCCTCGGCGATGAGCTCGTCGGCTGTCTTGTCGCCCTCGACGTAGGCGATGAGGACCGGGTCGAGCAGCTCGTAGGGCGGCAGCGAGTCGGCGTCGATCTGGTTCGGTCGCAGTTCTGCCGACGGCGGCTTTGCGATGATCGACTCGGGGATCGGGGGCGTCGCCCCCTCCGCGGCCGCGCGGTCGTTGCGGTACCGGCAGAGCTCGTAGAGAAGGGTCTTGACCACGTCCTTCACGACGGCGAAGCCGCCCGCGGAGTCGCCGTAGAGCGTGGAGTAGCCCGTCGCGAGCTCGGACTTGTTGCCGGTGGTGAGCACGATCGCCCCGGTTGCGTTCGAGATGCCCATGAGGACCACGCCGCGGATCCGCGACTGGAGGTTCTCGTCGGTCAGCCCCTCGGGGACCGCAGCCAGCACGCCCGCGAGCACCGAGGACAAAGCGGCGTGCGCCGCTTCGATCGGCGCGCTGACACACCGCATTCGAAGACGCCCCGCGAGGTCGAAGGCGTCGGTCTTGGAGTGCTCCGAGCTGTACCTCGAGGGCATGGACACCCCCAGCACGCGCTCGGGGCCAAGCGCGTCGACCGCGATCACCGCGACGAGCGCCGAGTCGATGCCCCCCGACAGGGCGATCACCGCGTTCGAGAACCCGTTCTTGTGCAGGTAGTCGCGCGTGCCGAGGACGAGCGCCTCATAGACCTCGGCGACGGGGTCGAGCCGCGCAGCGATGCCCGGCGGCGCGATCACGGTCCTCGTCGGGCGTGGCGCCGAGAGCTCGGACAGCGACACCGCCCCCGCCGCGTCCGGCAGCTCGAGCTCGCAGACGAGCAGCGCGGGCTCAAACTGCGCTGCGGCAGCCACGAGCTGCCCGGTCGCGTCGAGGACGAAGCTCGCCCCGTCGAACACGAGCTCGTCCTGTCCGCCAACCAGGTTCACGTAGGCGACCGCGCACCCCGTCTCGGCACAGCGGCGCTCGAGCATGGTGCGCCGGTCCTCGAGGCGCCCCCTCGAGAACGGCGACGCGTTGAGCACCACCAGCAGCGACGCGCCAGCTGCTGCCAGCGCGGCGGCCGGGCCGCCGTCGATCCAGACGTCCTCGCAGATCGCGATGCCGATCGCCGCGCCCCCCACCTCGTAGACGATCGGAGGCCCGGTGCCGGAGGCAAACCAGCGGTGCTCGTCGAAGACCCCGTAGTTGGGGAGCTGGCGCTTGGCGACCGCCCCGTGGAGCCGGCCCGCCCCGACGAGGGCTGCGGCGTTCGCCGAGCCACGGTGCGCGGCGCCGTCGCGCTCGAGCGCGTCGCCGCGGGCATCGGTGGGCTCGGCGAGCTCGACCAGCCCCGAGTCGGCGGCCAGGACGGTGCCCACCACGCCCAGGCACGCCGGGGAGGCCGCGGCGAGCTTGCCGAGGGCGACTGAGGCGTCCTCGATGAAGCCGTCCTTCAACAAGAGATCCTCGGGCGGGTAGCCCACCAGGGCGAGCTCGGGCGTGACCACGAGGTCGCAGCCCAGCTCACAGCCCTCACGGAGCGCTCCGAGGATCGCGGCCGCGTTGGAGTCCACGTCACCGACCGTGACGTTCAGCTGGGCGAGCCCGAGGCGGATCGTCGCCACGCATCGAGCCTAACGGGGTCGCCCCCTCGTCGAAGGAGGCTTTTCACACGTTGTTAACGCGCAGAGCGCGTTTCGCGCGGGCCGGGTTGCGAGACTGTGGTCGCATGCCGCGGGGTCGGCGCGGGCGATGACGACCGGACCAACCACAAGGAGCAGCCGTGCCCTATCAGGCCGAGTACATCTGGATCGACGGGACCGAGCCGTCGCCTCTCGTGCGAAGCAAGACGCGGATCGTGGCCGACGGCAAGCAGCCCGGCATCTGGGGGTTCGACGGGTCGAGCACCAACCAGGCGACCGGCGCCAACTCGGACTGCGTGCTGCGCCCGGTGTTCGTCGCGAAGGACCCGCTCCGCGGCGACAACAGCAAGCTCGTCATGTGCGAGGTGCTGAACACCGACATGACCCCGCACCCCTCCAACACGCGTGCGGCGTGCGCCGAGACCGCGAAGAAGTACGCCGCGTTCGAGCCGTGGTTCGGCATCGAGCAGGAGTACACCTTCATCCAGAACAACCGGCCCCTCGGCTGGCCGGCGACCGGCTACCCCGCGCCGCAGGGCCCCTACTACTGCGGCGTTGGCGGCGACAAGATGCCGGGACGAGAGATCGTCGAAGCGCACACCGCGGCGTGCATCAAGGCGGGTCTCGCGATCGAGGGCACCAACGCCGAGGTGATGATGGGCCAGTGGGAGTTCCAGATCGGCGTGCTTGCGCCACCGGTGATCGGCGACCAGCTCTGGATGGCGAGGTGGCTGCTGTTCCGCATCGCCGAGGACTTCGGTGTCTTCGCCACGCTCGAGCCCAAGCCGATGCTCGGTGACTGGAACGGCGCGGGGGCGCACACGAACTTCTCGACCAAGCAGATGCGAGCGACCGGCGGCTGGGACGCGATCATCGCGGGCTGCGAGGCGTTGAAGGGCCGCGTCCAGGAGCACATCTCGCACTACGGCATCGGCATCGAGGCCCGGCTCACCGGCGCGCACGAGACCGCTCGGTTTGACAAGTTCAGCTACGGCACGTCGGACCGCGGCGCGTCGGTCCGCATCCCATGGGGAACCGCACGCGACAAGCGCGGCTGGCTCGAGGACCGTCGGCCGAACGCCAACATGGACCCCTACGTCGTCAGCCGCCTCATGGTCGAGACGGTCTGCGGCGCGGCCAGCGCCAATGGGCGACGCGCTGCGACCCGCAACGGCAAGGCGACGTCGGGCAAGACGGCGACCCGCGCGCGAGCCAAGCAGCCGGTCGCGGCCAAGCGGGCACGCACGACCAAGACGACCAAGCGCCTGGCGAAGGCACGCTGACCCGTCGTCCTCGGCGGCGAGGACGCGGTGAGGACCTGCGACAATGACCTCGGTGACCGAACAGCAGGCCAACTACGTCCTTCGCGTCGTCGAGGAGCGACGGATCCGGTTCGTCCAGCTCTGGTTCACCGACGTCCTCGGACGCCTCAAGGCGTTCCACGTCACGCCCGCTGAGCTGGAGGACGCCCTCGAAGAGGGCATGACCTTCGATGGCAGCGCGATCGACGGCTTCTCGCGCGTCCAGGAGGCCGACGTGCTCGCCAAGCCCGACCTCGACACGTTCCAGCTGCTGCCGTGGCACGCCGAGGGCGAGGGGGTGGCCCGCGTCTTCTGCGACATCGCGACCGTCGACGGGGCGCCCTTCGAGGGCTGCCCGCGCAACCGCCTCCGACGGATCCTCGACGGCGCGCACGACGAGGGCTTCACGTTCTTCGTCGCCCCTGAGCTCGAGTACTTCTACTTCGACTCGCTCGAGCCAACCGGCCCGCCGCACCCTGTCGACCTGGGCAGCTACTTCGACCTGGGGACCGACAACGTCGTCGGGCGGCTCCGCCGCGACACCGTGCGGACACTCGAAGAGATGGGCATCCCCGTCGAGCACGCCCAGCACGAGGACGCGCCGGGCCAGCACGAGATCGATCTGCGCTACACCGACGCGCTCACCATGGCCGACACCGTCATGACGGTGCGCCACGTCATCAAGGAGCTCGCGCTGCAGGCCGGGGTCGCGGCGAGCTTCATGCCCAAGCCGCTCGCCGGCGTCCAGGGGTCCGGCATGCATACGCACCTGTCGCTGTGGCGAGAGGACACGAATGCCTTCGTCGACGACGCCGACCGCTACGGCCTGTCGCCGCTCGCCCACCAGTTCATCGCCGGGTTGCTCACCCATGCCAAGGAGATCACCGCGATCACCAACCAGTGGGTCAACTCGTACAAGCGGCTCGTCCCCGGCAACGAGGCGCCCGTGCACGTGAGCTGGGCTCGCAACAACCGCTCCGCGCTCGTGCGCGTGCCGACGGTGAAGCAGTCGAAGGGCACCTCGACTCGCCTCGAGTACCGCGCGCCGGACTCGGCGGCGAACCCGTACTTGTGCTTCGCGGTGATCCTCGCTGCGGGCATGGCGGGGATCCGCGGCGGTTACGAGCTGCCGGCTGAGGCCGCCGGCAACCTCTTCGCGCGCACCGAGGAGACGGACATGCCGATGCTCCCGTCCAGCTTGAAGGAGGCGACCGACACGATGGCCGAGTCCAAGCTGCTGCACGACACCCTGGGCGAGCACCTCGTCGAGTGGTTCCTGCGCAACAAGCGCGCCGAGTGGGCCGCCTATGCCGAGACGGTCACGCCTTTTGAGCTCGACCGGTACCTGCCGCTGCTGTGAGCGGCTCTGGCGCGGAGAGGACGCGGACCGTCGCGTGCGTCCCGACCGTGACCGACGCGCTGGCGGGCGCCGCCCGACTCGCGGGGCTTCGCGCCGAGCCCGCCCCTGACGTCGCCGAGCTCGTCGCTCGGGTGGCCGCCGCCCCGCACGACCTCGACGCGGTCGTGGTCGACGCGACGAGCCGGTCCCCGGTCGACGCGATGACGGCGTGCAAGTCGCTGCGCCGCATGGAGCCTGCCTTCGCCCCGATCCTCGTCGTCGTGGGCGCAGAGCAGCTCGACGAGCTCTCCATGCGAGACGAGCTGTTCGACGACTTCGTCGTCGCGCCGGTCGATCCCCGCGAGCTCGCCGCGAGGCTGCGCCACCACCTCGTGCTGAGCGGCGCGCCTGCGACGAGCTCGGTGGTGGAGCACGCCGGGCTCACGGTCAACCTCGAGAACTACCAGGCTGCCATCGCGGGACGGGTCCTCGACCTCACCTACATGGAGTACGAGCTGCTCCGGTTCTTCGCGACAAACCCCGGGCGCGTCCTCACCCGCGAGACGCTGCTCAACCGCGTCTGGGGCTACGAGTACTACGGCGGCGCGAGGACCGTCGACGTCCACGTGCGTCGCCTCCGCGCCAAGCTCGGTGAGGAGCACGCGCACCTGATCTCCACGGTGCGCAGCGTCGGCTACCGGTTCGGCTGAACCGCGCTCGCTAGCGGGCCACCGTGCTCGCCCAGAGCTCGACCTCGACGCGCGCTGCCAGGGGCAGCGCGGCGACCGCGATGGCGGTGCGTGCGGGCCGGTGCTCGCCGAAGAAGCCCACCCACACCTCGTTGCACGCCGCAAAGTCGCCCATGTCGACGAGGAACAGGGTGGCCTTGATCACCTGGTCGATCCGCACGCCCTCGGAGCCAAGCAGTGCTGCGGCGTTCTCGAGCGCCTGGGCGAGCTGGCCGGTCGTCGACGCGTCGACGAGCCGTGGCGAGCCGTCGGGTCCGGGGACGAGGCCGAGCTGCCCCGAGGTGACGACAAGGTCGCCCGCGCGGACGATCGGGCTGTAGGGGCCAACGGCTGCAGGCATGTGCCTCCTCAACGGCGTGTGGGCCAACGTGGCCCGGCTCCCTCAGCCAACCACACCGCGCCAAGCGCGGCCGCGAACGCCGCGGTGCCGGCCGCGACAGGCGGCGAATCGCTCGACGCCACCTCGACGTCGACGTGGGGGAAGGATCTCGCCGGTGTGATCCCGAATGACCGGATCGTGAGGTCGACGGGCGTGCCACCTTCGTCGAGTGCGATCCCCTCGGTCGTGACCATCGAGAACGCCTGGTGCATCGCCCCGATGACGTAGCTGCGAGTCGTCGCCACGCAGAGCGGGTCGCCTGCGTCGACTGCCGCGCTGATTCCCTCGGCGCTGACGCGCACCGACGCTCGGGCACCGCCCACCGCGACCTCGCAGGTCCCGTCGGGATCAGCCCCGAGCACCGCGAGCACCGCGAGCACCTCGGCGACCCCCGCGCCGCGGTGGGTCGCACCCACTCGGGGCCCGGCGACCTCGACGACCTCGACCAGCGCCGATGGGACGACCGCGCGAATGGCCTCTATGACCCCGTCGAGGGACACCGAGCCCGGCGTCCAGCCAAGCCGGACGGTGCCCGAGCCGTCGCGGCGCAGCGCGATCGACATCGGCGGCCGCTTGGCGCCACGCAGCACCACTGCCTCTCTCGTCCACCTCGCTGCGACCGTCGTGCCGTGCTGCGTGGCGAGCCGGGCCACGTCGTCGGCGATCGGCGAGTGCCGCTTCGCGCCGAACGCCCCGGCGTTGCCGAAGGGCGACGCCGGGGCGCCGCCTGGCTCGCACCAGCTCGCGTCGGGCTCGAGGTACGCGGGCTCGACCCAGGTGGTCTGGACCACGAGGTCGAAGCCGCCGACCGCGGTCGCGACGGGGTGCGAGAGCGCGACCGTGGAGTTCCGCCCCTGTCGGCCCCCCGCGAGCCGGCGCGCGGCCGCCGCGCTCGTCGCGACCTCGTAGCCGTGCGCGCCCGTGGCGACCGCGACGAGGCAGGGTCGCGGCGCGGTGTCGTCGGCGAAGGGCGCGCGTCCCTCGACGACGTCGGGACCGGCGAGCTGGGTGGTCCCGCTCTCGAGCGTCGCGCGCTCGGTGGCGCGCGCCTTGTCGCGGGGCGCTGGCTGCGGGTCAACCCCATAGGCGGCGAGGGCTGCCTCGACGATCGGCTGGAACCCCGTGCAACGGCAGAGGTGCGCGGCCAGCGCGTTGTGGACCTGGTGCTCGGCGACCTCGCCGCGTCGGCCCAGGGCAGCCAGGCGCACGACGATGCCCGGCGTGCAGAACCCGCACTGGGACGCCCCGGTCGCGTCGAACGCCTCGACGAGCCGTGCGCGGACCTCGGGATCGAGACCGGACAGGGTCGTGACCTCGCGTCCGGCGACGCGGGCTGCCGGGGTCACGCACGCGACCCTCGGCTGTCCGTCGACGAGCACGGTGCAGCACCCGCACTGGCCCTGGGGCGCGCAGCCGTCCTTCACCTCGGTCAGGCCGAGCCCGTCACGAAGGGCGTCGAGCAGCGTCCCGGACGAGTCGAGCTCGACGTCAGCGCCGTTCAGGCGGACAGAGACGGTCTGGGCCGCCGGGGAGACCTCGGTCAGCTGAAGGAGCTGCCGCAGCCGCAGGTCTGGGTGGCGTTCGGGTTCGTGATGTGGAACCCGCCGCCCTGCAGTCCGTCGGCGTAGTCGAGCGACGACCCGGTGAGCAGGGCCGCGCTCTTTTCGTCCACGACAACGCGGACCGACCCGAACGTGCGCACCACGTCGTCGTCGGCGACCTCGGTGTCGAAGAACATGTCATAGGAGAAGCCCGAGCAGCCGCCCGGCTTGACCGCGACGCGCAAGGCGAGCTGCTCGGCGTCCGCCTCGGCCGCCAAGAGCTCGGCGACCTTGGCTGCCGCGGTGTCCGTGAGCGTGATCGGCTCCTTCTTCCGGGTGATTGAGACTGTGGCGGTGCTCGACATCGCGCCTCCCTGAGACCTGTCGGTGGGCGCAGTTCTGCGCCCGCCGCATAGAGAATGGTAGTGGCACCCGCCGAGATTCTGCGCACGCCCCCGGTAAGGTCGACCAGGTGACGGAGCCGCGCGACGCGACCGTCCTCGCGCGCCTCGGCGGGGTGGTCGATCCCGAGCTGGGCGCGGACATCGTGACCCTGGGCATGGTGACCGCGGCCTCGATCGACGCGAAGGGGACCGCGACCGTCGCGGTGGGCCTCACGACGGTGGGCTGCCCGCTCCGGGCGCGCTTGGAGCGCGACGTCCGTGCGGCACTTGGTGGGCTTCAAGGCGTCACCTCGGTCGTGGTCGAGATGGGGGTGCTCGAGCCCGCTGCCAAGGCCACGCTCATGGACATCGCGAGGCGGGTCGCCCAGGAGCGGTCTCCGACGACGACCATCCCGGGCACCGTGCCGGTGCTGGCGATCGGGTCGGGCAAGGGCGGCGTCGGCAAGTCCTCAGTGACCGCGAACCTTGGCGTCGCACTCGCCGCGCGAGGCCACGTGGTCGGGATCATCGACGCCGACGTCGGCGGCTTCTCGCTGCCCCGGCTCCTCGGGATGTCCGGTCCCCTCCAAGCCAAGGGCGGGCGGCTCGTGCCGCGCTCCAAACCCGTCGGCGAAGGCGAACTCCGCGTGGTCTCGATGGGCTTCTTGGCCGAGGAGACCCAGGCGCTGCTGTGGCGCGGTCTCATCCTCAACAAGGCGGTGCAGCAATTCATCGAGGACACCGACTGGACGGGCATCGACTACCTCTTGGTCGACCTGCCGCCAGGGACGAGCGACGTCCCGATGGGCCTCGCGCGGACGCTTCCCCAGACGGGGCTCCTGCTCGTGACGACGCCGCCGCTCGCCGCCCAGCTGGTCGCCGCGCGAGCAGGCGACCTCGCGAGGCGCGCCAACCTCCGCGTGCTGGGCGTGGTGGAGAACATGAGCGCGTTCGTCTGTGACCACGGGACCAGCTACGAGCTCTTCGGCGCCGGCGGCGGGAACCGGCTCGCCGACCAGCTTGGCGTCGAGCTCTTGGCCTCCATCCCGTTCGATCCCGCGCTCGGTGCCGGTGCCGACGAGGGCGAGGCGGCCGCGCTGCTCGACACCGCCGCCGGTCACGCCTTCCGCGAGCTCGCGGGCCTCGTCGTGACCGAACTCGCCCCGCCACCGGGCGCCCAGGGCTGCACCGCGCGCCTGCTCGACCAGCTCGAGCGCGTCGTCGAGCGGGCCTGAGCCCTAGGAGGTCGCCGCGAAGGTGGCGTCGGGATCGTCGCGACCCGACGACGTGGACGCCGTGCCATCGTCCACGAGCGCCAGCAAGTGCGCCCAGCACGTCGCGATCGCGACGGCGTCTCGGTCGCTGCCGACGTCGGCGTAGGCGAAGGGCCGCAGCTCCGCGGCAGTGCCCGGTCCGTGCGCGCGGAGCGCGTCGAGCACGACAGCGCCGCGCGCGCGGCGATGCTCCAGGATCTCGGCGACGACAACGTCGGGTGACTCGAGAACACGCCCGTGGCCCGGAGCGATCCGCAGCACCTCGGCGGCGGAGCGGATCCGCTCGAGCGAGTCGACGTACGCGCCAAGGTCCCCGTCTGGCGGCCGTATGACGACTGTCGAGCCCTGCATCACATGGTCGCCGGTGAACAGCATGCCCGAGCCTGGTGCGAAGAAGCACAGGTGGTCCGACGCATGGCCGGGCGTGTGCCATGCGATGAGCGCCGCGTCGCCCGCTGATAGCTCGTCGCCCTCGACGAGCGCGACGTCGACGGTGAACAGATCGTGGCCATGGCCGACGACGGGCGCGCCGACGTCGTCGGCGAGCAGCCGTGCCGCAGGGGCGTGATCGCGGTGATGGTGCGTAACAGCGACAGCCGCAACGCGACGGCCCGCGATGACGCCGCGCAGCGCGTCGAGGTGCTCGTCGATCGCAGGGCCCGGGTCGATGACGACGACCTCGTCGGTCCCCACGACGTAGGCGTTGGTACCTGGTCCAGTCATCATCGAGGGATTCGGCGCGGTCAGCCTCGTCACCGTGGTGTCGAGCTCGACGGGCTTGCCAGGCTCGCATGCCGGCCCGACCGCGTGATCGCGAAGGGGCGCGGGTCGCGTCACGTGGCCTGTGGCTCGCGGGACGCGGCGTTGATGTCCGTGTTTGCGATCGATCCCGCCGGGACATCGCGCACGGCAGCTGAGTGCTCGTCGTAGCCGTCGTCGCCCGGGAGCAGGATCCGCACGCCCGTTCCGTCGGCGACAATCCGCGGCTCGATCGTCGGCACCGCCGTCGCGCGCCTCGCCGCGTCGAGCAGCTCGTCGCAAGACGCGAACCGCGCGATCGCCTCCAGGTTCTTGATCGTTGGCAAGATGAGCTGCATCTCGCCCCGGCGGTGTCGCTCGAGCGCCTCGGCGGGCGTCACCCAGGTGTTCGCGACGAGCTCCTTGTCGTCGTGCACGGGCACCTGGTCCTTCGGAGCGGCCGCGACGAAGAACCGCGTGTCGTAGCGCCGCGGTGGCCCGACGGGCGTGATCCAGTGTGCGAAATAGCACATCGCCGACGTGTCGAGGACCAGCCGCTCGGCGGCAAGCACGTCGATGAAGCGGGTCGTGCCGTCGTTCACGTCGCGGCGGTGCGCCTCGAAGCGAGCGGTCACCGCGGGGTCGGCCATGTCGATGGGGCCGCCGTGCTCGTGGGTCGCGAGCAGGAGGCCAGCCTCTTCGAACAGCTCCCTCGCGCACGCGATCCAGTAGGACAGCCCGCCGAAGTCGAGGCCGAGGAGCGACGAGGCGCGCGCGTCATCGAGGTCGCGACACCGAGACGCGGCGTCGTCGCTCGAGTCGTGGGGGTCGACGCCGCCTCCGGGAAAGACGTACGCGCCGCCGACGAAATCGCTCTTCAGGTTGCGAAGCAACATAAGAACTTCGTATGTCGAAGACGGGCGGTCCCGCGCCACGATCACCGTCGCGGCCGGACGTGGTTCGCCAGCGTCGGTCACCACCTCAACCTACCGAGTCATGAAGCAGGGGGGCTTGGCGTGCTGGCTATCCTGCATGCGGGCAAGCGGGCTGACGCGGAAGGACCAATGTGACGTTCGACTCTGGGAGTCCGACATGGTGAAGCGCCGCCGCAAGCAGAACAGCACCACGATCATGTGGGCATCGATCGGCGGCGTCGTGGTCGTCGTCGCCGCCATCGTCCTCGCGACGACGCTGACTGCGAGCGGGCCGGACAAGGCATTCTTCGGGGCGGCCTCGCCCGCCTTGCTCAGTGAGGTCGAGAACGTGCCCGCCTCGGTGTTCAACGCCGTCGGCATCACCTCGCCTGCGATCACCGTGACGCCGCTGTCGTTCTCCAAGAGCCAGCCACCGCTCACGTTCACCGTCGGCAAGGCCAAGCTCCCCGGTTTCCTGTACGTGGGCGCGGAGTACTGCCCGTACTGCGCGGCGACCAGGTGGGGGATGATCATTGCGCTCGCACGATTCGGGCACTTCAACAGGCTCTACGACATGCTCTCCTCGTCGACCGACTACGCGCCGAGCACCCCGACGTTCAGCTTCGTGGGCAAGCTGCCGTCCAGCGTCGTGACCTACACGTCTCGGTATCTCGCCTTCGTGCCGTTCGAGCAGCTGAACCGCAACAAGCAGGCCCTGATGACCCCGTCGGCCCAGGCGGACCGACTCGTGAGCCTGTACGACCAGGGAACGGGGATCCCGTTCGTGGACATGAACAACCATTGGTTCCTGACCGGCTCGGCGTATGACCCCGCCGACCTCGCGAACCTCTCGAGAGACTCGATCGCAGCCGGACTGACCGATCCGACGATCCCGGTCACCCAGGCGATCATCACGACGGCGAACTACATCTCGTCGGGCATCTGCGCGATGACGCATTCCCAACCCGCGGCGGTGTGCCACTCGAGCGGCGTCGAGGCGGCAGCCAAGGCGTTGAAGATCAAGCTCTGAGCTCGGCATGGTGATCGCCATTCGCAAGGTCGACGCGTTGCGGAAGGGGCCGGTGTCCCCCGCTCCTTCCTGGGCCATCGGCGTCACCTGGGCGCTGGCCGCCGTCGGCCTCGGCATCTCGATCTACCTCACCATCGTGCACTTCGACACGAGCATCCGCCTCGCCTGCTCGGAGTCCGGTGCGATCAATTGCACGCGGGTCACCACGTCAGGCGAGTCGTACTTCCTCGGCATCCCCGTCGCGGTGCTCGGCCTCTTCCAGTACGTCGCGATGATGGGGCTGTGCTCGCCGTGGGCATGGCGCTCGGCCAGGCGCGAGGTGCACCTCGCGCGACTCGCCTTCGCTGTCGTCGGGATGGGCTTCGTCCTGTGGCTCTTCTCGGCAGAGGCACTGATCATCAAGGCGTTCTGCCTGTGGTGCTCGGGCGTGCACATCGTGACGTTCGCCCTGTTCCTCTGCGTCATGCGGACCGTCCCGGCGATGCTGGGCTGGACCCGGCCTGCAGAGGACACCGAAGCCGCTGCGTAGCGCCCGGACGATTACGTTCGTCCTCGCGAACGACAGGAGCGCCGGTGCTCGAGCACGCTGACGCAGGGGGAGAGCCAGGCGGCGCTATGGCTCCTGACCGTGCCTCGGGCCGGCACGCCAGAGCCCATGTCGCGGTGTGGTCCTGGCTCGCGCTCGGCGTCGTCGTCGCGCTCCTCGGCACGCTGCTCTTGGTGAAGGTGATCGGCGGCACCGATGCCACCGGCACCACCCTCGCCGCGACGTCGCCCCAGGTGCTCAAGGAGGTGACCGACGTGCCCGCGTCGGTGACCAACGCGGTCGGGGTCGCCTCACCGGCAGTGCCTGTGCTGCCCCCGACCGTCGTGTCCGGCATGCCGCTGCTCACGGCGCGCGCACACGGCGTGCGCCTGGCAGAGGTGCTCTACTTCGGCACCGAGTTCTGCTCGTTTTGCGCCGCGGAGCGCTGGCCGCTGATCGTCGCGCTGTCGCGATTCGGATCGTTCGACGGACTGTTCGACATGCAGTCCTCATCTGTGGACTACGCCCCTGGGACCCCGACGTTCTCCTTTTACGGCACGACCTACGAGTCGCAGTACGTGGTGTTCCACCCCTACGAGGTCCAGTCAGACGTCCTCGGCCCGAACGGCTACCTGCCGCTGATGACCGTCCCGGTCATCGCCCGCGCCGTGCTGGCGCACTTTGACCCGACCGCCACATATCCCTTCGTCGACGTTGCCAACCGCGTCGTGGTGCTCGAGGCGAACCTGAGCCCCGAGACCCTGGCGGGACTCACCCGCGATGAGCTCGCCGCAGGGCTGTCGGACCCGACGAATCCCGTCACCCGCGCAATCCTCGTCGCGGCGAACGAGCTCACCGCGTCGATCTGCCACGTCGATGGCGAGCAGCCACCGGCGGTGTGCGGCTCGAGCGGCGTGCGCAGGGCTGACTCGGTGCTGCGACTCGCGCGCTGAGCAGCGTCAGCTCGCCTGTCGCTCCGATATCGCGCGGCGCTCGAGCTCGTTCGTACCGCCCCAGATGCCGTGTACCTCGCGGATCTTGAGCGCGTACTGCAGGCACTCGGGCGCCACGGCGCACGTCGTGCAGATCTCCTTGGCCTCGCGTTCGCGCGCGGCGCGCTCCTCCTTGCGCTCGGGGGCCGGTGGCGGGAAGAAGAGCTCCGCCTTCGGACCCTTGCAGGCAGCATGGCGCTGCCACTCCTCCGTGACTATGGCCATCGCCCCACCCCCGGTTGCGGGCACCCCTCCGATGTCAGAACCGTACCGAGGGTGCAAACTTCCGACAAGGCCTCTGAACAGGTCTTCTTTACGGACTTGCAGCCCGTGCGCGGTACCCTCCGCGCGTGGACCCTGTCACCTTCTTCCGGCGGTCGGGCGTGCTCGTCGTCGCTGGCAAGGGCGGGGTCGGCAAGTCGACGGTGACCGCGGCGATCGCCGTCGCCGCCGCCTCGGTCGGGCTCGGCGTCCTCGCGATCGAACTCGAGGGCCGAGGCGAGCTCCCCCGGGCGCTCGGGCTCTCCGGCACCCTCACCTGGGACGAGCGCGACGCGCTCACCGATCCCTCGGGTGGCTCGGTGACAGCTCGGCGTATCCAGCCCGACGACGCGCTGGTCGAGTGGCTCCAGGCCCACGCGATGGGCCCCGTCGTGCGGCGCCTCCGCAGCTCTGGGGCGCTCGAGGTCGTGGCCTTCGCGATCCCGGGGATACGCGAGGTCCTCGTCCTCGGCAAGCTGAAGGCGCTCGAGCGAAGCGGCTACGCCGACCTCCTCGTCGTGGACGCGCCCGCGACAGGTCACGCGGTCACGCTGCTCACCTCACCGTCGGGCCTCGCGCGCATCGCGCGCGGCGGCCCGGTCCGACGCAACGCCGAGGAGGTCGCCGACATGCTGGGCGACCCCGCACGGTGTCGCGTGGTGCTCGTGACCCTGCCCCGCGAGCTCGCGGTCGACGAGACCATCGAGGCCGCATTCGAGGTCGAGGACCGCGCGGGGGTCAAGCTGTCCGAGGTCATCGTCAACCAGTACGCCGCCCCCGACGCCGCGCTCGACGAGCCGCTCAACGCGAGCGAGTCAGCGGGGATGGGAGCGATCGCCGGCGCCGTCGAGGCGGCGAGGCAGTTCGAGTCCTCGCGTCAGCGCGCGGCGAGTGGCGAGGTCGACCGGCTCGCAACCGCCCTCCCGCTTCGCCAGCTCGCCCTCCCGCTGCTCGATGCTGACCGCATCGAGCTCGACGAGACACGCGTGCTCGCCGCTGCCCTGCTCGACCAGGTCCGTGCGCTCGAGGCGACGCCGTGAGCGGCGTGCTTGACGCGGTCGACACGAACCCCGTCGTGGTCGTCTGCGGTGCCGGAGGGGTGGGCAAGACAACGGTGTCCGCCGCGATCGGCATCGGGCTCGCACGTCGCGGCTCGACGGTCTGCGTGCTCACCGTCGACCCGGCACGTCGCCTTGCCGGCGCCCTCGGCATCGACCCGACCCACGACATCCCCGTCGAGGTCCCGGGCCCGTGGCCCGGGCGGCTGCACGCGGTCCAGCTGCACGCGGCCACAACGTTCGACGCCCTCATCACGCGACACGCGACGAGCGACACCCAGGCGGACTCGATCCGGCGCAACCCCCTGTACCGCTCGCTCGCAACCGCCCTCGGCGGGACCCAGGAGTACATGGCGATGGAGCGCCTCTATGAGCTGCACCACAGCGGCGAGTACGACGTCGTCGTCGTGGACACGCCCCCGACCCGCAGCGCACTCGAGCTCCTCGACGCGCCCGAGCGGCTCTTGCGCTTCCTCTCACACCGCGTCGTCCGCGCACTCCTCGCGCCAACGAGGCTGTCGCTGCGAGCCGCGTCGGCCGCGACGACGGTGTTCCTGCGCGGCATCGCCGGGGTCGTGGGGGGCGAGCTGGTGGAGGACGCCGTCGAGTTCTTCCGCGCCTTCGCGGGCATGCAGGAGGGGTTCGCCGAGCGCGCAGCGAACGTCCAGGAGCTGCTCGTCGCTGAGTCGACGAGCTTCGTGCTGGTCACGACGCCGACGATCGACGCCATCGAGGAGGTCGCGTGGTTCACCGAGCACCTCTCGTCGCGAGGCTTGCGACCGACGGCCGCGGTCGTGAACCGCTGCCACCCGAGCTTCACGGATGCAGACGTGCCCGAGCTGCCCAGGGCCTTGGGACGCGCGCGTGACCAGCTCGAGGCCCTCCGGGCAATCGAGCGCGCGGCGCGCGAGGACGCCCAGGTTGTCGCGATGATCGCGAGGCGCTTCGGCGAGACGAACGTCTCGGCGGTCGCGATGTCGTCGGCGCCGGCCCGCGACGTGCTCGGCCTCGGCGCGATCGCCGATGAGCTCGCACGCTGAGCCCTGGCGGCGGGCACGTCTCGGTCCGGTACGCTCAAGGCGATGGCACTGGTGCTCGTGGCGAGCGACCTGCCCTCGCTCCGTGCCAGCGTGCGGTCGACGCTCGAGGGGCCAGAGCTCGAGATCATCGATGCGTCGAGCGGCCCTGAGGCCGTCACCGTGGCGGTCGACGAAGAGGTTGAGCTCGCGATCCTCGACCTTCAGATCGGCGCGATGGGCGGCATCGCGATCTGCTCGGAGCTTCGGAACCTCGAGTCCTACGACGCGGCCCTTCACGTGCCGGTGCTCTTGCTCTTGGACCGGCGTCCCGACGTCTTCTTGGCCCGTCGCTGCGGCGCCGAGGGATTCTGCGTGAAGCCGCTCGCCCCGGTGCGCCTGCGCCGAGCGGTGCGCACGGTCCTCGACGGCGGCACCTTCGAGGACGACGCCTGGCGCCCGGTGACCGTCGGTCAGCCGAGCTCCCTCACCCATGGCTGAGGCTGCCAAGGGCGCACGCGGGAGGTTCGGACGGCACCGCGTCGCTGACGAGCAGCCCGCCGAGGTCCAGGAGCGACTCATCGTCGAGCGGCTCGGCACGCTTCGCGAGACCGAGCTGAAAGACGTGATGACGCCCCGGGTCGACGTCACGTTCCTGTCGCTGCCGGTCTCGCCCGAGTCCGTCGCAGACGCCATCCGCGACAGTGGCCACCGTGCGTATCCCGTGGCGCTCAACGACGAGCTCGACCAGGTCGACGGCGTGCTGTTCGTCAGCGACCTGTTCCGGAGCTCCAAGGGCGCGCGGGCACTACCGACGTCGCTGCCCGACACCAACGAGATCTCGCGGAAGGTCCGGCGCCCGCCCCTGCTGCTGCCCGAGTCGATGGGCGTGCTCGAGGCGCTCGCCGAGATGCGTGCGCGCCGGCGGACCTTCGCGGTCGTCCTCGACGAGTACGGCGGCGTCGCGGGGGTCGCGACGCTGCGCGACCTGCTCGAGCCGCTCGTCGGTGACCTGTCCGACGAGTTCGACGAAGACGAGGAGCCCGAGTTCGCGAGGATCGACGCGAACCGCTGGCTCATCGACGGCCAGGCGGGCATCGACGACGTGGCCAAGCACCTCAGCGTCGAGGTGCCCGAGGGCGACTACGTGACGATCGGCGGCTTCCTCCTCGAGCGCCTCGACCGGATCCCCGAGCCGGGCGACATCGTCGAGCTCGACGGCTGGGAGCTGCGCGTCCAGTCGATGGACAAGCGCCGGATCACCGAGGTGGTCGCACGCCGCACGGCGCCCGCTGTCACCGACTCGCCGGGTTAGCTCCGAGGTCAGGCCTGGCTCACCGCGACGGGCTGGTTCACGCTCTGGACGACCCCTCCCGCGCGCTCGGCCGTGATCGCGTACTTGGTCACGAGGTTCCGGCTCCCGACGTCGAAGCCGACGGCCGTCGGGTGCGCGCCGAGGAGCCCGAGCGAGATCAGCCGGTTCCCGACCAGCCCCCACAGCTGGTAGGTGCGATCGGCGGGCAGGGCCGGGAGGGCGTCATTGACGAGGAACGCCGTGCCTGTCGGCAGCACCGCGATCTCGGCCAGCCGCGCAGCCGAGGTCGACGAGTCAAGCGTGACGTGGAGCGCCGCACGATCGGCGAGCGCGACCTGCGCCGCGCGCGCCACCTGCTGCTGGGGGGTCCCCCCTTGACTGCCCGCGCGGCTCTCGAGTCGAACCACTTGGACCGAGAGGGCGGCAACGACAACCACGACCGCTGCGGCGCCGAGCAATCGCGCGCGAGATGACAGGGCGCCTCGTGACGAGCGGCGCGCCGCGAGCTCGTCGAGATCCTCGGACCCAGCGGTGCTCGCGCCCGGGGCGCGTGCCGTCGCCACGAGCTGGGCCTCGATGCGCTCCCAGAGGTGCGCCGGGGCGTCCCCGCCGCTGTTGGCGAGCATGGCGGTCATCTCGTGGTGCTCGTCGACCTCTGTGGCACAGGTCGTGCACGTCTCGAGGTGCGAGCGGATCGCGGTCGCCTCCTGAGCGTCGACGGCATCGAGCGCGTAGGCGCCCAGCAGCTCGCGGAACTCGTCGTGAGTGCGCTCGCTCATGTGGCCGACACCCCCTGTTGGCGAAGGGTTGCCCGGAGGCGCAGCAGCCCGCTGCGGATCCGGCTCTTGATCGTGCCCTCCGGGGCCCCGAGCATCGTGGCCACCTCCCGATAGGTCATGCCCTCGAAGTAGGCCATCTCGATGGCCACCCGCTCGTCGGCCGGGAGCGCGGCGACCGCACCTTGGACCTTGTCGGCGGTCGCGAGGTCGAACACGTAGTGGTCGAGGTCGTAGCCGGCACGCGCGGTGTCCGCCACGCTGCGCTGCTCTCGGGACCGCCGTGCGGTCTCGGTGCGGACGAGGTCGACGGCCTTGCCATGGGCGCGAGTGACGAGGAAGGTGCGCAAGCTCCCGCGCCCCTCGTCGAAGCGCTCCGGTCGGCGCCACAGGTCCAAGAACACGTCCTGGGTGACCTCGTCGGCGAGGTCACCGGAGCCCAGCACGCGACGGGCAAGGTTGTGCACCGACGCGCCGTGCCGCCGGAACACCTCGGCCAAGGCGCGCTCCTCTGAGCGTCCGAGTGCTGCGCACAGCGCCGTGTCGCTCAGCTGCTCGGGGTCGTCCATCGTTCCTGGTTCTTCGTTCCTGCTTCGCTCTCGGATGTGCGTTCGTGCATCGTCACCAAGACGTGACGAACCCGCGCCACGTCTCATCCACGTTAGGCATCGCGTCGATCCACTCGTGTTGCAGCGCAGCGGCGTCGACGTCCATGCGGCCCGGCCTCGTGCGGCGACTGACGGGGCGAACGCCGCGCACGGGGCTCGCCCCCTCGGGCGGGCGTCACCGCCCTGCGTCGCACCTCAGCCGTCAGCGGCCCAGGAGCGCCCCCTTGTCTCCTGGGCTGCCGGCACCATCGCGACGGGCGTGGCACCCGAGGTTGCTCTCGCCCGAGGCGCGCGATCAGACTCGTCTAGGCTCGCGTCCCCGCGGGGCAACCCGCCACGGGCTGTGGCGCAGCTTGGTTAGCGCGCTGCGTTCGGGACGCAGAGGTCCCCGGTTCAAATCCGGGCAGCCCGACCAGATCAGTAGCGGTACAGACCCCTGGGAGTGCGCGCGCTGACCCCGCCCGTCGCGGTCACCTCGACGTAGACGGTCCCGGTGCCCGAAGGTGCGGTCACGACCACCTTGGTCGCCGACACGACCGTGACCAGTGTCGCCGAGTGGTTGCCGAATCGCACCGACACGGTGCCGGTGAACCCCGTCCCTCGGATCGTGACGCGAGTCCTGCCTGTGGTCGGGCCCTTGGAGGGCGACACCGACGTGACCGTCGGCGATGCCAGGACCGTCACGTGGTCAGAACCCGACGCCGGGCTCTCGGCGTAGACCTGGTCGAACACTCGCACGTCGGACGTCCCCGGCTGCAGGCGGTTCAGGATCACCGTGCAGCGAGTCGACGTCGTGCACACAGCGGGGAACGACCGCCCGTCGAAGCTGACGCGAACGGCGCCCGAGATCGGCATGAAGCCGGTGCCCAACACCGTGACCTTCGTCGGCGCGGTGCTCGCCGCCACGTTGGGGGCCACGCTCGTCACCACGGGCGCGGGGGTGACCGAGCCCTGCGTGCGGCACAGCAGCGACGCCAAGCCGGGCTGGAAGAGTCCAACGGTCAGCGGGCCTGGGAGCGTGAGCGTCGGGGAGCCGAGCCCGCTCGCCTCGTCGTAGCCAGCGAGAGCGGGGTACTTGCTTCCCGCGTAGCCAGACGCCGCGACGACGTTGTTGCCCGACCTGATGTCGCGCAGCCCGCGCCAGTACTCGGTCGGCGTGGCGGCAAGCTCGTAGAGCGACTGCGGCGAGACGCCCACGTTCGCGTGGAAGTACGAGCAGTACGGCGAGGCGAGGACGAGCGCGGCCGCGGCGGCCCACAGCGGCGCCCCACCGCTCGTCCCCCCGATCGCGGTCAGGCCGCCGTCGACGTAGACCGTGTAGCCGGTCGCGGGATCGGCCATCGCCGAGACGTCGGGAACCTGGCGGAAGTACCCCGAGAGGCAGCTCGTCGGGTCGTGCACCGAGTAGCTCGGGTTGATGAGGTTGGGGACGCCCACATTGTCCTGGTACGAGGGCATGCAGTGCACCGTCGACACGCCGCCGCCGCCGGCCGAGTCGCCGGAGTTCCACACGACTTCTGCGTGCGCTGCTGCAGAGGTCCCCCCGACCGACAGCACGCCGGCCTGGCTGCCGGGGTCGTCGACATTGAGCGTCGAGTAGTCGAGGTTGCTCGTGTCGTTGAAGCAGTCCGTCGAGCCCGAGTCCCCGGCCGCGGCGAACATCACCTGGCCCTGGAGGTTCGCCTGGGCGAACGTTGCTGCCTCGGAGGCGAGCACCGGCATGCTCGTGTGCGGCTCGCACGATCCCCACGAGGTCGTGATCACCTTGTCGACATCCGTCGTGGCCATCTTGGCGTACATGTCCTCGGCGCCCAGGTCGGTGTTGGGCGTCTGGTACACGTCGATCGTGGCCCTGGGGGCGAGGCTGATCACGTTCTCGATGTCGAGGGCGGACTCCCCCGATCCCGGCCCCGGCGCGCCGGCACCGCCGTCGATGTGCACGTAGTTGACCGTGTTCGTCGCCTTGTAGCAGCGCTCGAACCACGCCACGTCGGTTCGCCAGTCCGGCTCGAACTCCGCGATCGCGATGCGGACGCCCTGGCCGTTGTCACCGAGCGTGTAGAGCGGCGACATCGCGTAGTACGAGGCAAGCCCGCCAGCGGTGAAGGACCCCTGATAGGACGCGGCCGACGCGAGCGCGCTGCAGGCGCTGGGCCCCGAGGCGCGCGATGTGCGGACTGAGTGCGACGCCGCTCGACGAGGTGCGACGCTCGCGAGGTTGTTGTGGACCGCGGTCAGGTCGTCGAGGCCGATGATGCCCTGGATCTCGCTCGCGAGTCCCGCGGGCACGCTCGGGGCCGTGCGATCGACGAAGTCGAGCTTGCCTCCGAGAAGGCGGACGGCCGCGAAGGACGTGTGCAGGGCCTTGGCCGTGCCACCGAGCGTGCCCCTCGCGTGGACCACAAGTCGGTTGCCCGAGATGCCCGTCGGTGTCAGCCCCACCGACCTGAGCCACGACTCGACGGCGCCCAGCTCGTCGCTCGTGGCCCCGAAGGCACTCGCGAACTGGCCCCGCTTGAAGAAGCGGTGGAACCACGGCGAGTGACGGTCATAGAGGCCCGCGAGCATCGACTGCAGCTCGGAGCCGTTGCGGACGTTGAGCGTCACGTCGAGCGCGATCGACGTGCTCGGCGCGATCCTGCCGCCAATGCGAGCGCCAGTGGGGAGCCGCGGCGGCGCGTTGCCCACGAGAACGTGGAGCGTCGGCGTCGTGGCGGCTGCTGGATGGGTTGCACCGAGGGCGATCGGTGCCGCCACCAGGGCCGCGGCGAAGAGCACTCGCGCCCCGGACGCGCGGCGCCTGCGTCGAGCTGGGAGCGTGGCGGGACTGAGGTGTGTCATGGTCGAACGAAGGTACTACCGGGCCACGTCACACAACCCGATGGTGCGCCGTTCATCACCTGTGCACGAGCACGCCCGCGACGATCGCCCAGTGAGGCGGCAGCGAGGCGGGGGTGCCGACGAGCTTGCTCGACACGATGCCGCCTAGCGCTGCGTACGCGAGGTCCGCGTGCTGGAGGTTGACGCCTGCCAAGAAGGCGTGGGTGAGGTTCGCGTAGGCGAGGTCGGCGTTCTGCAGGTCCGTCGCGAACAGTGCCGCCCCGAAGAGGTCGACGTGCTCGAGCGAGGCATTCTGGAAGCGCGCCGCCGGCAGGTTCGCACGCGGGCCCAGGAGGAAGCCTCGGAACAGCTGCCAGCCACGGGGCAGCGTCGGTCGTGCTCCGCGGACGATGAGCCGCCCCGTGAAGCACCTCGCGAGGCGTGCCGTGGCGAGGTGCGCGCCCGTCAGGTTGGCACCGGTCATGACCGCGCCGGTGAGGTTCGCCCGAGAGAACGCGCCATGGCTCAGGTTCGCCCCCGTCAGGTTCGCGCCCGGCCCGACGAGGTGGCCATTGACGTTGACCCAACCTGAGGGCAATGCCCGCGACTTGACCGACGACGAACGGATCCCCGTGAGCACCGCGCCGCGCAGGATCGCCGACGACAGGTCGAGATTCGAGAAGTTCGCGTTGTTGAGGCTGGCGCGCTCGAAGCCCACGTCGCGCATAGCTGTGACCGAGAACTCCGCGCCCCACAGGATCGAGCCGGCGAAGTTCGCCGCGTCGAGGTTCGCACCTGTGAAGTTGACCTTTGCGAGCACAGAGTGGGTGAGATTCGCCCGGAAGAGGTTCGACCCAGGCCCAACGAGGTAGCCGTGCACGAGCCGGAAGCCATCGGGGAGCTTGCGAGGCTTGCCGATGAGGCCGCCCGAAGTTATGCCGGGCTTGTTCGCCTTGAACAGCGTCGCGTCGTGGAAGCCGGTGTCGGTGACCGTCGCGCCGCGCAGGATCGCGCCGACGAGGTTCGTCCCCGACAGGATCGTGTGCGACAGGTTCGACCCCGAGAGGTTCGCGCCGGCGAGGTCTGCCCGCGACAGGTTGGCACGATGCAGGTTGAGGTGGGCGAGGGACTGCCCAGAGAGGTTGACGCCAGGACCAAAGAGGTGCCCCGACTTCATGAAGAACCGGCTGGGCAGCACCGACGGCCTCCCGCGCACGTTGCCCGAGGCAACGGCGACCAGGGTGGCCTCCGAGAAGTTTGCCTGGACGATCGTGGCGCCCGTGATCGTCGCGTGATTGAGCTTCGCGGCGGTGAAGTTCGCGATCGCGAGGTTCGCGCCGGTGAGGTTCGCGCCGGTGAGGTTGGCGCCGAAGAGCACGGCGTCGTACAGCGACGCATCCGTGAGGTTCGCGCCTGCAAGGTCGGCGCCCCGGAAGTCCCCGTACTCGAACTGGCGCTTGGACAGGTCGCAACCACGAAGGTTCACGCCGGGCGCCGGCTTGGCGGCGCAGCGTTTCGTCGTGGCATCTGCGCGACCAGCGACCGACACGATCGCGAGGAGCGTGGCGACGGCCGCGAGCCATCGAAGCGAGACAGATCGCACCAGGCAATGGTACGACGCCCACCCTCCGAACGGTCCTCGTCACTGCCGATAGGCCGTCGTTGCGAGCCGAACGTCCTTGGCGGGGTTGACACACCGAGCCGTGCGAGCCACTGGAATCCTACGCTCGCCTGGTGCATCGGTGGACCTGGACTGTCATCGAGTGCTGCTGGGCCGCCTGGCTGGTCCTGTGGCTCGTGCTCGCGTTCTTCACGAAGCGGACGATCTCTCGACCAGGTGGCGCGTGGGGCCTTGCGTCGGGCTTCGCTGCAGGTGCCCTGTTCCTCGTGCTTCGGGTCGTCTCGGGGCGGTCGTGGCCCGATCGTCTGGCGCTCACCGCGCCGGCGCTGCAGGCGATCGCCGTCGCCCTCGTCATCGCCGGCCTTGGCTTCTGCGCATGGGCGCGGCTGACACTGGGCACCAACTGGAGCGGGACCGTGGTGCTTAAGGACGACCACGAGCTCATCCAGTCGGGGCCCTACGCTCTCGTCCGTCACCCGATCTACAGCGGGATGCTCACGATGGTGGCCGGGACCGCCCTCGACTACCCCGCGGTCTTCAGCTTCTCGGCCCTCGGGGCCATCTTCGTCGTGTTCTACGTCAGGTCGGGGCGCGAGGAGCGGCTCATGGCCGAGCACTTCCCCGACCAGTACCCCGCCTACCGCGCTCGGACAAAGGCGCTGATCCCCTTCGTCCTCTAGCTGGCCGGCGCGCCAGCTGTCCCGTCGGCTACCAGGGCGTCGGGGACCTCGACGTACCTCGATCGCAGGTACTCGCCGAGTCCTTTGGCTTGCGGGTCAGAGCGCGTGCTCGACGCCACGCCGTCGCCGAGCAGCCCGACGACGACGAAGTTGAGGGCGCGAAGGTTGGGGAGCTCGTAGCGGCGGACCTCGAGTCCCTCGGGCGCCCCTACAAGCGCGGTGAACCGATCGACCGTGAGCGTCGCTGTGAGCCACGCGAACCCAGCGTCGCTGCGCGCCCACACCCCGACGTTCGCGTTGCCGCCCTTGTCCCCCGACCTCGCGCCGCACACCGACCCGAGCGGACGGCGCGTGGCCGGGCCGCTCTCGAGCGCCGCGGCTGGCCGGGGGGCAGCCTCGACTGGCCGAGGCGGCACCTTGGTGTGCGGGATCACCCGGCGCTCGCCGTCAGGGAGCACGACGACGTGCTCGACGGCGTCCTTCGGGACCAACAGCGGCCAGTACACCCCGTACCCCGACGCGTCAGCCGGCGGCGCCGTCGCAAAGAAGCCCGCGTAGCTCGCGAGCGCGAGCTCGGTGACCGCGCCGGAGAAGCGCCGACCCACCTTGTCTCGGTCGGGGTCCATGACCGTGATGCGCAGCAACGCCGTCGCCTCGTCGTTCGTCGCAGCGTCGTCGTGGTCGGTGCGCACGAGCTGGGTGTCGAAGGTCGCGAACTGCCCGACGCCGCCCAGAAGGTCCTCGAGCAGCGCCACGGCGTGCCGCGCCTTCGCCTCGACGTCGAGACCGGTGAGGACGAGCGTCATCGTGTTGCGGTAGCCGGCATCGAAGTTGAGCGCGACCTTGAGCGAGTCGGTCGGCGCCTCGCCTCTGGTGCCGGCGATCGACACGCGGTCCGGGCCGACTTGTGCGAGCTCGATCGTGTCGAATCGAGCGGCGACGTCGGGGTTCTCGTAGCGGGGTGGGCCGAGCTCGTAGAGGAGCTGCGCGGTGACGGTGCCGATGGTGACCGCGCCGCCCGTGCCGGGCTGCTTGGTGACGACGCACGAGCCGTCCGCTGCCACCTCGCAGATCGGAAAGCCTGGGTAGCCCGGTGCCAGCTCGTCGAGGAACGGGTAGTTGCCCCCGGTCGCCTGGGCTCCGCACTCGATGACGTGGCCCGCGGCGACCGCACCGGCGAGCGCGTCGAGGTCGTGGGGCCCCCAGCCATGCCACCAGGCTGCGGGGCCGACCACCAAGGAGGCGTCGGTGACCCGTCCCGTGACGACGACCTCGGCGCCTGCTGCAAGCGCCGCGGCGATCCCGAATCCGCCGAGGTACGCGTTGGCGGTCGCCACGTTCTGGCTCGCTCCGAGCGCCTCGCCGGTGTCCATGTTCCGCAGCTCGACGCCACCAGCGGCGAGCTCGCCGAGCCGTGACGACAGGTCGTCGCCCTCGACCACAGCGACCTTGGGCACGCGGCCGATCGACGCGCCGAGCGCCTCGAGGCGAGACTGCAGCCCCCGTGGGTTGAGCCCTCCGGCATTCGAGACCACGCGGATCCCCCTGTCGAGGCAGTCGGCGAGCACGCCGTGCAGCTGGCGCTCGAAGGTGGCCACGAAGCCAGCGTCCGGGTCACGGCGACGCTGCTTCCAAAGGATCAGCATCGTGAGCTCCGACAGGTAGTCACCCGTCAGCACATCGAATGCGTCGGGCCCGTCGAGCAGCTCGCGCGGGGCGGCGAAGTGGTCACCGAAGAACCCGGAGCAGTTCGCGATGCGAATCGCGCGCTGCCCCGTGGCGCTCATGTGGCGGCGTCGAGCGGCGGTCGGCCGGGCCCCGGCGGGCCCGCGTAGGCCTGTGCGATCTCGAGCCACTCGCGCGCGGCTGGCCCCGACGCCACGAGGGACGTGTCCGACAGGTGCCGGCGCTGGGTTCCGACCAGGCAGAACTCGACGGCGCTGCCGGTGATGCGCTCTGTGTCCGGCTCCCCGAACGTCCAGGTGTCGCCTGCGGGGGAGATGAGCTCGACCTCGACGTCGCCTGGGGGGATCGGCATCCCGCGAGCGGCGTAGCTGTTGGCGCGCGTGCGTGCGCACAGCCTTGCGACGTCGTAGAGCGCCGCGGTCGACGGGTGCGCGAGACCGAGCGCGTCATAGACGTCCTGGCCGTGCGCCCAGGTCTCCATGATCCGCCCTGTGAGGGCCGAGGCCACCGAGAAGTCCGGCCCGTACCACGGCACGCGCATCGACGGGTCCTCGGCGAGCATCGCAGCGAGCATCGACGCCCTCGTCTCCTCCCACCATGCGAGGAGCTCGCGACTGTCGAGGTCGCGATACCGCGCAGCCAGGTCGTCGCACAGCGATGCCCCCTTCTGCTGTGCCTCGTGCTGGAGGTCGCTGAAGGCCGCTCGGTCGAGCACCGACAGCGTGGCGGCGCCGTCGAAGTACGCGAGGTGGCTCACTTGGTCGGTGACGCACCAGCCCTCAGCAGGCGTCGGGTCACGCCACTTCGCCGCAGGGAGTGACTCGAGCACCGCGACCAGGGCGTCGGTCTCCTCAGAGAGGTGCTCGGCCAGCCGATGCAGGTCCGGCCCGCTCATTTCCCTTGCCACCTCGGGCGCCGCTTCTCGGCGAAGGCACGGGGGCCCTCCTGGGCGTCGGCGCTGAGGTAGACGGGCTCCCAGATCTCGTCTGCCTCGGCGAACGGCGCGGCCATGGCGAGGTACACCGTGCGCTTCGCCGCGGCCACGGACAGCGGCGCGTTCGACGCGATGGTCGCTGCCATCTCCTGGGCGGCGTCGTGCAGCTCGGCGAGCGGCACGACCCGGTTCACGAGCCCGACGTCGAACGCCCTCGCCGCGCTGAGCGGCTCGCCAGTCACCAGCAGCTCCATAGCTATGCGAGGCGGCACGAGCCATGGCAGCGGTGCCGCCCACGGCGCGCCGCGCCCCACCTTCACCTCGGTGATCGCGAAACGGGCATGGTCAGCGGCGACGCAGAGGTCGCACATCTGGGAGAGCAGGAAGCCGCCCGCGTACGCGACGCCGTTGACCGCCGCGATCGTGAGCTTCTCGACGGGGATCGTGCGGCCGAAGACGGGCAGGAAGTCCGGCGGCGGCACCTCAAGGGCGATCGATGACATCTCCTTCAGGTCCGCGCCCGCGCAGAAAGCGACGTCGCCTGCGCCCGTCAGCACCAGCACCGCGGCATCGTCGTCGTTGAAGCGCGCGGCGGCGTCGAAGAGCCCCTGTCGCACCTCGGCGTTGATCGAGTTGCGCGCCTCGGGTCGGTCGATCGTGACCCATGCGACGGGCCCTTCGCGCTCGTAGCGGACGACGTCGGTCATGGCTTGTCCGTGCTCGAGGTCACGACGACGAGGATCGCACCGCCCTGCACCTGGTCGCCGTCAGCAACCAGCACCGACGCCACGACCCCGTCGAGGGGCGCCCGGATCGCGTGCTCCATCTTCATCGCCTCGAGGACCATGAGCACCTCTCCTTCCGCGACGACGTCGCCTGGTGAGATCGAGACGCGCCGCACCGAGCCGGGAAGGGGCGCGTGCAGGGATCCTGCGGGCTCGTCCACCTCGGGCTCGGCGAGCCGTGGCACCTCGTGCAGGGTCGATGACCCGAACGTCCCGTCCACGAAGATCGAAGCGCCGTCGCACGAGAGGGTCCCGTGGACCCGTCGCGACCCGAGGTCGCACGTGACGGTGGTGTCGGTGACCTCGATGCCGGCGACGTCGAGCGCATTGCCGTCGAGCTCGACGAGCCAGGCGCCGTGGTTGCGAGCGATACGCACGGTGTGGTGCACGCCCCGCAGCACGTAGGTCCTCGGCTGGTTCGCGGGACCGACGTTGCGCCATCCGGGCGGAATGCCCGCTGGCTGCGGCGAGCCCTCCGTCGAGCGCTGGCGCTCCCAGAGCGCCGCGAGGACACAGGACACCGGCTCGTCCGCGCTGCGTGAGCCACGTGCGAGCTCGGCGGGCGGGTGGCGCGCGAGGAAGCCGGTGTCGGTCCGCGCGCCGAGGAACTCGGCGTGCTCGAGGAGCCCGACCAAGAGGTCGCGGTTGGTCGTGACCCCGTGGAGGCGCGCCGCGCGAAGCGTGAATGCGAGCCGACGTGCCGCGCCCTCGCGGGTCGGCGCCCAGGCGATCACCTTGGCGAGCATGGCGTCGTAGTTCGTCGAGACCTCGTCGCCCGACGCGTAGCCCGCGTCGACGCGAACGCCGTCGACCTGGGGGATCTCGAAGGCCGAGAGCCTTCCGGACGTCGGGAGGTTCTCGTCGTCGGGGTCCTCGGCGTAGAGGCGAACCTCGATCGCGTGGCCCCGCGTGGTCACCGACGTGACGGTCGCTGGCAGCGGGCTGCCCTCGGCGACGGCGAGCTGGAGCTCCACAAGATCGACCCCCGTCACGAGCTCGGTGACGGGGTGCTCGACCTGCAGGCGCGTGTTCACCTCCAAGAAGTAGTGCTGCCCCACGTCGTCGACCACGAACTCGACGGTGCCGGCGTTCTGGTAGCCGATCGCCCTCGCGGCGTCCACGGCGGACGCACAGATCGCCTCTCGCGTCGCTGCTGTGATGCCGGGCGACGGCGACTCCTCGAGGATCTTTTGGTGCCGGCGCTGGATCGAGCACTCGCGCTCGAAGAGGTGCGCGACAGTCCCGTGCGCGTCGCCGATGACCTGGACCTCGACGTGGCGCGGGGCCAATACGAGCCGCTCGAGGAACACCTCGCCGTTGCCGAACGCCGAAGCCGCCTCGCGCGATGCCGCCCCGACTGCCTCGGCGAGCTCCTCATCGCGCTCGACGATCCGCATGCCCCGGCCCCCGCCGCCGAAGGCTGCCTTGACGAGCAGTGGGTAGCCGACCTTCGCGGCGAGCTCGGCGACGTCGCTCGGGGCGTGGCCGGCCTCGACGGTGACCCCGTCGAGGACCGGGACGCCAGCTGCGGCCATGAGCCGCTTCGCCTCGGTCTTGGACCCCATCGACTCGATCACCTTGGCTGAGGGCCCGACGAACACCAGGCCCTCGTCCACGCACGCCTGCGCGAACTCAGCGCGCTCCGAGAGGAAGCCGTAGCCCGGGTGCACCGCGTCGGCCCCCGAGCGCCGTGCGGCCTCGACCAGCAGGTCTATCCGAAGGTAGGTGTCCGCCGCCGAGGTGCCGGGGAGCCGGATCGCCTGGTCCGCGGCCGCCACGTACGGCAGGTGCGCGTCGGCGTCCGAGAAGACCGCCACGGTCTCGGTGCCCCGCGCCCGAGCGGTGCGGATGACCCGCGCTGCGATCTCGGCTCGGTTCGCCACGAGCAGACGCCGGATCATCGTCACATCCGAAAGACGCCGTAGCCCCGACGCCCCTCCACGACGTTGCAGTGCACTGCCGACAGCGCGATGCCGAGCGCCGTGCGCGTGTCCCGCGGGTCGATGATGCCGTCGTCGTAGAGGCGCGCCGAGTTGAAGAACGCGTGGCTCTCACGCTCGATCTGCGCCTCGACAGCCGCCCGCTGCGCGGCGTCGGCCTCCTCGTCGAATGGGCGCCCGGCCGCCAGCGCGGACTGGCGAGCAACGATCGAGAGCACACCGGCGAGCTGCTCGGGGCCCATCACCGCCATCTTCGAGTTGGGCCACGCGAACAGGAACCTCGGCCCGTACGCGCGGCCGCACATCCCGTAGTTCCCCGCGCCGTAGCTCGAGCCCATGAGCACCGTCAGGTGCGGGACCGTCGAGTTCGTGACCGCGTTGATCATCTTGGCGCCGTCTTTGATGATCCCTGCCTGCTCGTAGTCACGGCCGACCATGTAGCCCGTCGTGTTCTGGAGGAACACAAGGGGGGTGTCGGTCTGGTTGGCGAGCATGATGAACTCCGTCGCCTTCTTCGCCTCGTCCATGAACAGGACGCCCTGGGCGTTGGCGAGCACCCCGACGGGGAAGCCGTGGATCGACGCCCAGCCCGTGACGAGGCTGGTGCCATAGCTCGCCTTGTACTCGTCGAATCGCGAGCCGTCGACGACCCGGGCGAGCACCTCGCGAGGGTCGAACGGCACCCGAAGGTCGACCGGTGCGATCCCGAGCAGCTCGCTCGCGTCATACAGCGGCTCATCGGCTGGTCGGGCTGGGCCGGGACCAAGCTTGCGCCAGTTGAGCGACGCGACGATCTGGCGGCCGATGCGCAGGGCGTCGTGCTCGTCGCGGGCGAAGTAGTCGCAGAGCCCCGAGATCCTCGAGTGCATCGCGGCCCCGCCGAGCTCTTCGTCGTTGGACTCTTCACCAGTCGCCATCTTGACCAGCGGCGGGCCGCCCAAGAAGACCTTGGCGTGCTGGTCGACCATGACGGCGTAGTCGCACATCCCCGGCACGTAGGCCCCGCCCGCCGTCGAGTTCCCAAAGACGAGGGCGATCGTCGGGATCCCGAGCCCGCTCAGCTGGGTGAGGTCGTGGAAGATCTGGCCCGCGGGCACGAACAGCTCGCCCTGGGTCGGGAGGTCGGCGCCTCCTGACTCCACGAGGTTCACGATGGGGAGGCGGTTCACCCGGGCGATCTCGAGCGCGCGGAGGTTCTTCTTCAGCGTGTAGGGGTTGATGGACCCGCCCCGCACTGTCGGATCAGACGCGGTGATCACGCACTCGACGCCCGACACCACCCCGATGCCCGTGACGAGGCTCGCCCCGACATGGAACTCGGTACCCCAGGCGGCGAGCGCCGAGAGCTCGAGGAAGGCGCTGTCAACGTCGATGAGCAGCTCGATCCGCTCGCGCGCAGTCAGGCGGCCGCGCAGCCGGTGGCGCTCGAGGTAGCGGGTGCCGCCCCCCTGGCGGGCGAGCTCGACCTGGGCGTCGCACGCCTCGAGGAGGGACTGCAGCCCGGCGCGGTTCGCGGCGAACCGGTCGTCCGTCGGGCGCACGCTGGTCGTGAGCACGGCCATGGGCGTATGCTAACGGCGGTTCACATTCGATGCAGGAGATAGTGCGTGGACTTCTCTCAGAGCGACGAGCACGGCCTCTTGCGGCGGGCGGTCGCCGACGTCGCCGGCGACTTCGGCCACGAGTACTTCGCCTCCCAGGTGCGGGCCGGCGAGAAGGTCGACGCGCTCTGGACAGCTCTCGCCGAGCACGGCTTCCTTGGCCTGCACCTGCCTGAGACCTACGGCGGCGGCGGCGCGGGCATCTTCGAGCTCTCGATCGTCGGTGAGGAGGTCGCCGCGGCGGGCTGCCCGCTGCTCACGACGCTCGTGTCGCCTGCGATCTGTGCCGAGCTGCTCGCTCGCTACGGCACCGACGACCAAAAGCAGTGCTGGCTGCCGGGCCTCGCGTCCGGCTCCAAGATGGCCTTCGCGATCACCGAGGCCGACGCCGGCTCCAACAGCCACCGGATCGCAACGACAGCGGTGCGCGATGGCGACGTCTGGCGGCTCAACGGATCGAAGACGTTCATCTCGTTCGTGGACGAGGCGGCCGCGGTGCTGGTCGTCGCGCGCACCGGTGTCGCCGACGACAAGGGCAGGGGCCGCCTCAGCCTGTTCGTCGTGGACACGGAAGCATCGGGGCTCACGACCGCGTTGATCCCCGTCGAGATCGCGCTTCCGGACAAGCAGTACCAGCTGTTCTTCGATGACGTCGTCGTGAGCACGGACCGGCTCTTGGGCGACGAGGGCGACGGGCTTCGCGTGGTCTTCGACGGCCTGAACCCCGAGCGGATCATGGGGGCGTCGCTGTGCAACGGCGTCGGGCGATACGTGCTTGGCGTCGCCGCTGCGTACGCCACGCAGCGCGCTGTCTGGGACGGCGTGCCCATCGGCGCGCACCAGGGCGTCGCGCACCCGCTCGCCATCGCCAAGATCGAGCTCGAGCTCGCGCGGCTGATGACCCAGCGCGCCGCCTGGCTCCACGATCACTCCCCTGACCGCACCGCGGCAGGCGAGGCCGCGAACATGGCGAAGTACGCCGCCGCCGAGGCCGCCGCGCACTGCCTCGACGCGGCGATCCAGACGCTCGGCGGCAACGGCATGGCGACCGAGTACGGGATCGCGGACCTCTGGGGCGTGGTGCGGCTCCTGCGCATCGCACCGATCAGCCGAGAGATGATCCTCAACTTCGTTGCCACCAAGTCGCTCGGACTGCCGAAGAGCTACTAGTCGTGCCGACGCGGACACCGAGAGGGCTCGCGCGCCGCGAGCGCCTGGTCGAGGCCACCGCGCTGCTCGTCGCCGAGCGCGGCTACCACCAGGTCGGCGTCGACGAGATCGGGGCTGCCGCCGGCGTCTCGGGCGCGGCGATCTACCGGCACTTCGCCGGCAAACAGGAGCTCCTCGTCGCGGTGATCGAGCGGGCAGTCGACGCACTCATGGGCAAGGCTCGCGACATCATCGAGTCGTCCGCGACGCCCATCGAGGCACTCGACCGCCTCGTGCGCGCCCACGTCGACTTCGCGATGAGCGAGACCGCCCTCATCACGGTGTACGACCAGGAGTCCCACAGCCTGGACGATGTCCCGCGCCGGAGGCTTCGTCGCCAGCAGCGCGCCTACACAGAGCTGTGGATCGACGTCCTCGAGCGCGTCGCACCCGAGTCTCGCGCGGCCCTGTCGGTCGCGGTCCATGCCGTGTTCGGCCTGCTCAACTCGGTCGCCGACCACCACCGCCAGCTCGACGACGAGGCGTGTGCGACGAAGCTCCACGACATGGCCCGCATGGCGATCGAGGGCGCGATCAGGGGGTTAGGGACCGATGGGCAGACCGGAGGGGACTTAGGTCCCTATTTGGACCACCCTCACAGGCCCAGACTCGGCACATGACACATCTCGTATCGATTCATGCCGCCCTCGTGGCGCTTGGGGGGGTGCCCAAGTCGATCGTCAACCTCGACAAACCCGGGCACTACGTGCACTGGCACTTCATCCAGATCTCCGTTGCCAACCTGATCGTCATCGGCGCGATGCTGGTCGTGTTCCTGCTCGCGCTCGCGCTCCCCTTCCCGGGCCACCGCTCAAAGGGAGGGACTGACAATGAGTGACGTCCCGGTCCCCGACGACGCCCAAGAGCCCGTTACCTCGACCTCGGGCAACCCGGCGGACGCCAAGCTCTGGACGGCGCGACTTCGGCGCCGCGTCGTGCGTGCGTTCCCGCCGGACCGGCTGCTGCCGGACCGCCAGCCCGCCTACGTCGCGTCGTGGATCTACGTCTTCGGTGTCGCGACGATCGCAGCGCTCGTGATCGTCATCATCACGGGCTGCGCTCTTGCGCTCAAGGGCCCGCAGTGGTGGCACGTCTCGAACGTCGGTCGGCTTGTGAACTCGTGTCACCTGTGGTCCGTCGAGCTCTTCTTCTTCTCCATGGTCATCCACCTGTGGGGCAAGTTCTTCATGGGGGCATGGCGCGGTCGTCGCGCGATGACCTGGATCATCGGCGGCGTCACGTTCCTGCTGAGCATCGTGACGGCGTTCACGGGCTACCTCTCCCAGACCAACTTCGACTCCCAGTGGATCTCCACGCAGGCGAAGGACGGCATCAACGCGACGGGCGGGGGCGCGTTCTTCAACGTCTTGAACTTCGGCCAGATGCTCATGTGGCACATCACGCTGCTGCCGATCGTCGTGGTGGTCCTCACCGGGTGGCACGTGCTCTTGGTGCGCCGCCGGGGCGTGGTGCCGCCCTACCCGTCCAGGGCCACTCCGACCCCGGCCACCGAGGCCACGGTCACCCCGGCCACCGAGGCCACGGTCACCCCGGCCACCGAGGCCACGGTCACCGAGGGCGCCCCAGCGATGCAGGAGGTGCCGGCATGAGGAAGCACCGCAGCTTCAAGGTCGATCGCGACGCCCCGGAGTACACCGGGCCGTATCGCCGCTACGACATCGTGAAGGAGGGCACGATCGCCCTAGTTGTGATGGCGATCCTGACCATCGGGCTCGCGGTCCTGTTCGGCTCGCCCGACGAGCCTCAGCGCACGATCAAGAACTGGGCGACCGCGCAGCCATCTGACTTCGTAGCGACAGCCGCGAGCGAGCTCGCCGGCACGTCTGGGGTCGCCGGCTACGGGGGGCCGTACAACAGTGCGCTGGGAGCTGTCCAGCGACTCGGTCCGTTCCACTTGCCCGACCTCCTAGGCGTCCGCATCCCGATCAACACGGCGAAGGACTTCGTGCTGAACCCGCTGGGCAGCCAGCCAGGCCCACCGGCACTCACGAGCGCGCTTGCGACGTACGAGGCAGCCAGCCCCTCCCAGCAGCAGGCCTGGGCAAACGCCTATTCGAGCAACACGCTGAACCCCGACGGCAGCTTCCGCGTGCAGTTCGCAAACGGCAACGTCGTGATGCCGCCCGGCACCTACGGCCCCGTCGCCGAGCTCATGCAGTCCGAGGTCTCGATCGCGATGTCAGGCGCGCTCGATCAGGCGCTCATCACCGGCACGGGCTTCTACACGACCGACTACACGAAGCCCGACTTGTTCCTCGCAGACGGTGGATGGTTCGCCGGCATTGGAGACAGCCAGAACCTCGGCGGCGAACAGTGGGGAATGATGAACGAGACCAACAGCTACCCCGGACAGGCGTGGCTGTGGCTCTACACGATGCTGTATCAGATCCCGCCGTACAACTCGACCTGGGCGGCGAATGCCGACGTCGACGTCTGGTTCACGATGATCGTGCTTTCCGGGCTGCTCATCTTTATCCCGTTCATACCGGGACTGCGGTCGATCCCGAGGTTGACACGTGTCTACCGGCTGATCTGGCGTGCCCACTACCGCGAGGTCGAGCACCCCAAGGGCGCCTGAGCTCGAAGCAGACTGAAGGGGCCCTCTCGGGCCCCTTCAGTACTTCCAACACGGTGCGCCGAGTCGGCGCGCCGTCAGTCAGCTGGTGGCCCGGACGTTGAGCGCCTCGGGACCCTTCCGGCCAGGTCCGACCTCAAACTCCACAGCCTGACCTTCGACAAGCGAGCGGTAGCCGTCGCCGGCGATGTTCGAGTAGTGGACAAAGACGTCTTCGCCGTCCTCCCGAGAGATGAAGCCGTAGCCCTTCTCGTTGTTGAAGAACTTGACAGTTCCTTGAGTCACTTGGGTGTACCTTCCTTTGCCTTCCGCGGGGCTCTCGCCCCGCAACCACCGCCTCGTGGCGGCACCGCTACCACTCGGCAGCGCACAAAGCGTACCCCGGAACCGACCTCGCGCAACTGAGAACAAAGTGCTGCATCGCACCCCGGCGACAGCCCTGCGTCGAACCCATATCTCGGTCGTTCCCGCCGAGGTCGCTCGCGCTCGCCGCGCAGTCCACCAAGGTCGCCGATGCCGACACACCGCCGCCTCGGGGCTCTGGCGACGTTCAACTTCGTGCCCTCGCGCTCACCGTCCCAAACCGCGAGCGGCCGCGACGATCAGGTCGACTTGTACGAGTAGAAGCCCTGGCCGCTCTTGCGACCGAGCAGGCCCGCCTGCGTCATGCGTGACAGCAGCGGCGGCGGCGCGAGGTGCGGCTCTTTGAACTCTTCGTACAGCGACTGGGCGACCGCTTGGGTCGTGTCGAGACCGATGAGGTCGGTGAGTGCGAGCGGTCCGAGGGGGTGCGCGCAGCCGATCACCATCCCCGTGTCGATGTCCTCGGCGCTCGCGAAGCCCGACTCGAGCATCCGGATCGCTGACAGCAGGTACGGGATGAGCAGCGCATTGACCACGAAGCCCGCACGGTCAGGCGACGTGATGACCTGCTTGCCAAGCCTCTCGGTCGCGAAGCTCCGAGCCTTGGCGACGGTGCCGGGACTCGTGAGCAGCGACGAAATCAGCTCGACCAGCTTCAGCACCGGGACGGGATTGAAGAAGTGCATGCCGATTACCTGCTCGGGACGCTTGGTCGTCATCGCGAGCTTGATGATCGGGATCGAGGACGTGTTGGTAGCGAGCACCGCCTCGTCGCTCACGACGACCGCGTCCAGCTTGCGGAACACGTCTTCTTTCGCCATCTCGTCCTCCAGCACCGCCTCGACGACGAAGGTCCGGTCCGCAAGGTCGTCGAATGACCCGGCGAACGTCAGGTTCGCGCGTGCCCTGTCCGCATCCTCCTCGCTGAGCTTTCCTGAACTCACGGCTCTGGACAGGGAGCGCTCGACGCGGTCCTTGCCCGACTTGAGGGCATCGTCGTCGCGCTCCACGACGACGACGTCAGCTCCCGCCCTGGCGCACACCTCGGCGATGCCCGAGCCCATGAGCCCGCATCCCACCACTCCAACTCGATCCACTCGACCTCCTCGTCGCCCGGCGATCCTAAAAGCGCCCGACCTGACCCAGCAGCCGTTCACAGCCTCGAGGTGACCGCAGTGCGCGACGCGCCCAGATGGTCATCCCGGCGTCCCGCTGCCTGCTGGTGGTCGGCATTGCTGAAGTCAACAGTCAGGGCTAGTTTGTCATCTCACCAACTGTCAGAGTCGGGGAGCACTGATGGTGCCTCTCCCCTTGATACCTAGGAAAGAAGGAATCGCATGAGGAAGTTGCTCATGAGGGCAAGCGTGCCGCTCGTGGCAGGCGCCGTGGCGCTTGCCGGGTTCAGCACTGCGGCGTCGGCAAGTCCGGCGCCACATGCCAAGCCAGTCTTCAAGATCGCCTACGAGGGACCGCTCTCGGGCGGCGTCGCCCAGCTGGGGCTCAACATGCTGTACGGCGTCCGACTCGCGATCAACCTCGCGAACCAGGGCAAGACGTTCGGTGCGCTCCCGTTCGCGGTCGTCCCGGTCTCGAAGGACGACCAGGGCTCCCAGACGGTCTCCCCAACCATCGCTGCACAGATCGTGGCAAACCACCAGATCGTCGCGGTCGTCGGACCGGCGTTCTCGGGCGCGACCAAGGCCGCTGAGCCGACCTTCCACGCCGCACAGCTCGCCACGGTGAGTCCCTCTGCGACCAACGTCCTGCTCAGCACCCACGGCTGGAACAACTTCTTCCGAGTGGTCGCCGCCGACAACGTCCAGGGTTCGGCCGACGCGAACTACGTCATCAAGAAGCTGCACCTCTCGAAGATCTACGAGATCAGCGACGCGACCACGTACGGTGCCGGCCTCGCTGCGGCATTCAACGCGACCGCGAAGGCAGACCACGCAACGAGGATCGGCGGCGGCCCGAACGTTGTCCCGAGCACCACGGGCTGTGGCAACGGCGGCAACGGCGACCCCTCGCAGTACCCGGGCGTGGCGGCGACGATCAAGGCGGCAAAGCCCCAGATCATCTTCTACGGCGGCTACTACTGCGACCTCGGCCTGCTCCTCACCCAGCTGCACAGCGCCGGCTACACCGGCAAGGTGATGAGTGGTGACGGCAGCGACGACCCGCACCTCTCGGTGACCACCTCGCCCAAGTCCGCGGACAACGGCGTGTACCTCACCTGCGCCTGTCAGCAGCTGGGCAAGACACCAGCCGACAGGGCATTCGCTTCGGGCTTCACGAAGCTCGCGCACTTTGCCCCCGGCACCTACTCCGCCGAGGCCTACGACTCGACGAACATCATCATCGAGGCGATGCTCAAGATCTGGAAGGCCTACGGGGCCAAGGGCGAGACGCGGGCCCGGATCGTCACCTTCCTCCACGCGGTGCGCTGGGTCGGCCTCACGAAGGTCATCAAGTTCTACCCCAACGGCAACATCGCCGGGACCACCGTCTATGTGAACCAGTGGCGCGCCGGCAAGATCATCCAGCTCGGCGTGGAGTAGCCGAGGCCAAACACGTGCTCTGACGAACCGGGCGTCCCGAGGGGGCGCCCGGTTCGTTGCGTCGGGACGCATCTCATCACCTAATGCGATGCCCAGCATTTGCTAAGAACGTGCGGAGATAGCGAAGGGGCCGCCTGCTCGCATGCATTGTCCTGCGTTCGTCTCGAACAACAACCTGTGGATCTCGTTGATCGCAGCAGGTCTTTCCACAGGCTTTCTCTACTCGCTGATCGCGATTGGCTACACGCTCGTCTACGGCGTGCTCCGTCTCATCAACTTCGCCCACTCCGAGGTCTTCATGCTCGGATCGTTTGGCGCCTACTTCGTACTCGACCATGCCCTCGGCAGCGGCAACGCCCCCGGGGGCGCGCTCGCCCTGTTGTGGATACCCGTGGGCATCGTGGCAGGCGGCGTGGCGGGCGGCATCACGGCCTTCGGGCTCGAGCGCGTCGCCTATCGCCCCCTGCGACGCCGCAACGCACCGCGGCTCACGTATCTGATCAGCGCGATCGGCGCCTCCTTCTTCCTCATGAACCTCGCCGCGAAGGAGTTCGGACGGCCACCCGTCTTCATTCCGAAGCCGGCGCTCGTGAGCGGCACGGCGGTGAGCATCTGCGGCGCTCCCATCCAGCAGTTCTCGATCCTCGTCTTCATCGTCGCGGTCGCCATGCTCGTGTTCGCAGACGTCGTGGTCAACCGCACCAAGCTCGGACGAGGCATCCGCGCGGTCGCACAGGACGTCGACACCGCGAATCTGATGGGCGTGAACATCGACCGGACGATCGTGACGACCTTCATCCTCGGCGGCATGCTGGGCGGTGCCGCCGGCTGCCTCTGGGGGATGCAGTACGGGGTGAGCTACTCAATGGGCTTCATTCCAGGCATCAAGGCGTTCACCGCGGCGGTGCTAGGCGGGATCGGCAACCTGCGAGGCGCGATGCTCGGCGGCGTCGTTCTCGGGCTGGTCGAGGCGATCTCCCTCAAGTTCATCTCGGCGCAATACCAAGACGTGGTCGCCTACGTCGTTCTCATCGCCGTCCTGCTCGTCCGTCCCACGGGCATCCTCGGTGAGCGGCTGGGACGGGTCGCATGACGACGGGCTCGGACTCGACGGGACCGGGCGCGATGGGCCCGGCGCCGGTGGCCACCGCGCCTGGTGGCGACGAGCCCACGGGCGTGCTCGGGGCCGTCCAAGCAGTCAACGCCAACAAGTACGTTCGGCTGTTCGTCGCGAGCGAGCTGTTCGGACTGCTGCTCGCGGTCATCACTGGGCCCCAGGGCAGCGCCTCGGCGCCCACCTCCGGGGTGACCGGCTCGCTCAGCCAGCCACGTATCTGGGTGTTCCTCGGCGTTGGCGCCGTGCTGTTCGTCGTTCGCACCGTCTGGAGCCAGTGGGGCCTCACCATCAGCGCGCTCTGCCGCGCGATGTTCGACAGGGGGACCCGCTTCCTCGCTCACCTGAGTCCTCGTCTCGTGCTCGAGCTCGGCCTCATCGGACTCGGCTTCGCGTGGGTCTCCTGGCTCGCACCCAACGACACCTGGAAGGGCGGGGTGTGCATCCAGATCGGTGCGGCGCTGCTCGTGCTCGAGCTCGTGGTGTGGCTGTTCCAGGACGCCGGTCCTCGGTGGGCCCGACTTGCCTCGTACGGGGGCTTTGCAGCGTACGGCGCGCTCGCCTGGATGGGCGGGGCTGCGAGCCGCTATCTCAATCGCATCGGCGCCGTCCCGCACAACCCCGTGCTCGGCCGGTTCCTCATGGTGACCGCAGCGGTCCTTGGCGCCCTCGAGCTGCTGCTCATTCCCACCGCAGCGATCAATCGAAGCGTCGCCCCGAAGGCAGTCCGCCGGCTCCTGGCCTTCGCCAGCCTCGCCCTGCTCACCTACGGTTGGCTTCAGTGGACGTCGTGGTCGCAGTGGTCCGCAGCGACGCCGCACTCCGTCGCTCGTTGGCTGTCGACGCACCATCTCTTGGTGCATGACCACGAATCAGGTCTCATCGTGATGTCGATCGGCGTGGTGCTGGTTGCCCTCGGGGCGGCATGGGTCCTCGCCGAGGCAGCTCGGGCGAGGCAAGTGCCCACGTCGGCCGACGACGCCGGCGCGCCCCGCGTCCGGCGGATCACGCGGGTGGCGTTCGGCCGCCCTGCGATCTTCGTGGCGGTCGTGCTCATCGTCCTGCAGTGGCCGCTGCACATGGACCCCGGCAGCCAGTCGAACATCGACCTCCAGATCATGCCGTTGGTCCTGCTCGCGCTCGGCCTGAACGTGGTGATCGGCTTCGCAGGGCTCCTCGACCTCGGCTACATCGCGTTCTACGCGATCGGCGCCTACCTGACCGGATACTTCACCGGCGCGCTGCCCATCCAGCCGCCGTTCCTCCTGAACCCCTTCTGGGTCATCCCCTTTGCGATCGTCGCCGCGATGCTCGCAGGCGTCCTCCTCGGCACGCCCACGCTCCGACTGCGAGGGGACTACCTCGCCATCGTCACGCTCGGATTCGGAGAGATCGTGTTCATCTACGCGCAAGGACTCGACAACATCACCGGTGGCGCCCAGGGCGCGCCGAACCAGGTGCCGAGCTTCTCGTTCAACCTCGTCACGCCGTGGCTCCGAGCGAGCGAGAGCTGGTCGGCAATCACCTATGTGCCCACCTACTACCTCATCCTCGGGGCGGTGCTGCTGAGCATGCTCGCGTTCCACTTCCTCAAGAACTCCAAGGTCGGGCGCTCGTGGGCGGCGCTGCGAGAAGACGAGACCGCCGCGGACTCGCTCGGCATCAATGCCCTCAAGTACCGGGTCATGGCCTTTGCGATCGGGGCGTCGACGGGTGGCTTCGCCGGCGTCTTCCTCGCGACCCAGACCGGCTCGCTGTTCCCCGGCTCGTTCATGATCCAGGTGTCGATCGAGGTCGTCGTCTGCGTCGTCTTCGGCGGCATGGGCTCGTTGTCGGGCGCGGTCGTGGGGGCGATCGTCGTGGGAGGTATCCCTGCGTACCTGGTGCAGCACTCGTACTCCTGGTATAGCCAGCTGGACCTGTACCTCTACCTCGGCGCGCTGCTGGTCGCCATGATGATCTTCCGTCCCCAGGGCATCATCCCGTCCAGGCAACGTCGCCGCGAGATCGAGCTCGTTGAGTCCGGGATCGGACCGATTGACGGCCGGGGAGGCTTCTCGTGGGCGAACCGCCGCGGCTACGTCGGATCGGCCAACCGATGAGCACCGCACCGCTGGAGCCGCACGAGGTGCGCGACGACCTCACCGAGCGGGATCCCATCTTTTCGATCGAACACGTCACGCTGCGCTTCGGGGGGGTCACGAGCCTCGATGACGTCACCTTGGCGCACGAGCGCGGCTCGATCCTCGCGGTCATCGGGCCGAATGGGGCGGGCAAGACCTCGCTGTTCAACTGCCTGACCGGGGTCTACCGACCCCAGGAGGGCACCATCTACTTCATCGCCAAGGGCCACGCCCCGAAGCGGATCGGCTCGATGCGGCCCTTCCGGGTCAGTCGGCTTGGCGTCGCGCGGACGTTTCAGACCTCGAGGATGTTCAGCGCGATGACCGCCTTCGAGAACGTCAAGATCGGCGTCGAGTCCACGCAGCAGACGGGACCGATCGGTGCCACGCTCCGCCTGCCACGCACGCTGCACGAGGAGCACGAGGGCGACGTGCGAGCGCTGCAGCTCCTCGAGTTCGTCGGGCTCACGGCGCGAGCGAACGACGTCTCCGAGACGCTCCCCTACGGCGATCGGCGTCGGCTCGAGATCGCGCGCGCCCTCGGCACGAATCCCGAGGTGCTGCTGCTCGACGAGCCGGCCGCCGGTGCGAATCCCGCAGAGAAGCGTGCGCTTGGCGAGCTCATCTTGCGTGTGCGCTCCGAGCTGGGCATCTCGATCCTGCTCATCGAGCACGACATGAAACTCGTCATGTCGGTCGCAGAGCGCATCATCGTGCTCAACTTCGGCCGCATCATCGCAGAGGGCACGCCAGCGGAGATCCAGCGGAGCCCCGTGGTCGTCGACGCGTACCTGGGCACGTCGCACGCAGCGGGTGACGCAACAGCCACGGGCGAGCCAGATGCTGGAGAGGCGCCCTGATGGCGCTCCTCGAGCTGGCCGGGGTGGAGATCCGCTACGGCCAGCTGCCCGCGGTCCACGACCTGTCGATCACCGTGGACGAAGGCGAGATCGTGACCCTCCTCGGCGCGAACGGCGCCGGGAAGACGACGACGCTCAAGATGATCTCGGGGCTGCTGCGTCCGTACAAGGGAACCGTCCGCTTCGACGGCAAGGAGATCTCCTCGCTCGTGCCCCACAAGATCGTCGACCTCGGCATCTGCCACGTACCCGAAGGTCGTCGGATCTTCCCGGTCATGACCGTCGAGGAGAACCTCGAGATGGGCGCCTACCGACACAAGCTGTCCCATCACACGGGCGACACGATGGCCGAGGTCTTCGAGATGTTCCCGGTCCTAGCCGAGCGTCGACGCCAGCTCGGCGGCGACCTGTCCGGCGGCGAGCAGCAGATGCTCGCGATCGGGCGAGCGCTCATGGGTGAGCCACGAGTCCTGCTGCTCGATGAGCCGTCGATGGGACTCGCCCCGCTCTACGTGGAGAAGATCTTCTCGATCATCGACGAGATCCGCCGGCGCGGGGTCACGATCCTGCTGGTCGAGCAGAACGCCGCCAAGGCGCTCGAGCTTTCGGACCGTGGCTACGTGCTCGAGACCGGCAACCTCGTGCTGTCAGGCCCCGCCAACGAGCTCTTGGACAACGACCGGGTGCGCATGGCCTATCTCGGCGAGGACATCGCCGAGTGACAAGCCACCCGCCGTCGCTGCATCCAAGCGCCCAGCGGGTCGCCGACGCGCTGGGCGCCGCAGGCGTGCGCGGCGAGGTGCGACAGTTCGAGCAATCCACGAAGACCTCCGCGGAGGCCGCAGCCTCGCTCGGCTGCGACCTCGCCGCGATCGCCAGCTGCCTCGTCTTCGTTGCCGACGGCGAGCCGATCGTCGTGATCACGAGCGGCGCGCATCGAGTGGACACGACCTACCTTGCGGGCGGCATCGGGGCCACGACGATCCGCATGGCGACGCCAAGCGAGGTCCGAGCGGCCACGGGCCAGCCAATCGGCGGGGTTGCCCCGGTCAACTGGCCGTCGTCGCTCCGCGTCTACATCGACAACGAGCTCGTGGCTCACTCGGAGATCTGGTCGGCGGCCGGCACGCCCCACGCCGTGTTCCCCACGACCTTCGAGGAGCTTCGCGGGCTGACCGCAGCGACCCCGATCGACGTCGCGCCCTGATCGTCGCTCGGGACTCAGCGAGCCGCGGGGGCAGGGACTTCGGTAGGGTTTCGGGCGTGTCCGACCTGGTGAAGCGGCCGACCACGACGCGGGCATCGGACGCCGACCGCGATCGCGTGCTCAAGGTGCTCTCCGACGCCACGTCCGACGGGCGGCTGAGCGTCGAAGAGCACCACGAGCTCATGACACAGACGCTGCACGCGAGGACGATCGGCGAGCTCGAGGTGATCACGACCGACCTCGCCCCGCACGAGGACCCAATGCCCGAGACGCACGTCGTGGCACGCGCCGCCAGTCGCAGGGGCCTCCTCGCCATCTTCGGCGCAAGGACCCGCAAGGGGGGTTGGCACGTGCCCACAGAGTTCCACGCGACCGCGATCTTCGGGGCGATCGAGCTCGACTTCCGCGAGGCGCAGTTCGACGCGCCCGAGGTGCTCTGCGTGGCGAACTCGGTGTTCGGCGCAGTCGAGATCACGGTCCCGGACTGGGTCCGTGTCGTCGACGAAGGCACCGCGATCTTCGGCGCACGCGAGGAGGCCGGCCCTTCGAGCAGCACCCCGACCGTGACCCTGCGGCTCACGGGCCTGACGGCATTCGGCGCGGTCGAGGTGAAGCGCAAAGCCGCCAAGCTGCAGCGCGGTACCGGACCCGAGCTCACTGAGCGTTCTGACGGCTGAGCTGACCGGCTCGCGCAGTCCCCGAAAAATACCTAGAGCGAGTACTCGACGTGCAGGGTGTGCGCGCCGTCCGGGGCGATCTCGATGCGCGCCTCGCCCGTGAGGCCCTCGAGCTCGCCGGTCGCTGACCCTGTGACGATCGGCCAACGCGCCCACATGTCGTCTTTGGTCATGGTGCCCGCGTGCAGGATCGCGAAGGTGCCGGTCCGGCCCCCGAGCGTCCCGCGGACGGTCTCGAGCGCGACGTAGCCCGCACCGTCCCCGGGGCCCTGCACCGAGAGCATCTCGACGGTGCTGGTCGCCTCGAGGTCGCCGTGAAAGGTCTTCTCGATCCGCGAGCGCTTGTACTCGACGCCGTCGATGGCGACGTAGGGGTCCTCGGAGGTGAAGACATCGAGCGTGAACGCCGACGAGCCAGTTGCTCGTGGTCCGCTCGTCGGCTCGTCAGCGCTCATAGCTCGTCAGCCACGACGTCGAAGTCACGGAAGGTGAAGCCGTCGACGGTGAGGCGCTCGAACTCTCTGGACAGGACATGGGTTGCCGGCAGCCATGAGTTGTGCATCGCGTCTTCGTAGGAGTCGAAGAACACCACTTCCACGTAGCGGTTCGCAGCGGCGCGGTCCTTGAGGAGCAGGCGCTTGCGAGCCCGGCGGACGTCCTCGGTATCCTCGAGCCACCGCCCCAGCGCCGCGTCCATCTCGTTGCGGTGCTCGGTCTCGTAGGTCATGACCTGGACGAACGCCATCGTGGATCCTCTCGCTGTCGGACGAGCGGAGTGTAGGAGGGCGCGATCTGGCGCGCCATGAGCGCCGGGGATCCGCTGAGGCACCAGCAGTGCGCAGCAGACTTCGAGCATGACCGACGCCTTCAACTATGTCCCGCACCCAAGGATCGCGGAGCATCGAGTGGAGGGACCCAGCACGGTCAAGGACCAGCGCCGCCTCGACCACCCGAACCCGTTCGTGCGGATCAACGCGCGCTTTGGCCTGTTCATCACGATCGTCGTCGGCACGATGTGGTGCGCGTACCTGTTCACCGTGATCGCGATCCTGGCGCTGCCCGACGCGATCAAGCTCGGGCCGTACTACATCGTCGTCTGGATCTCCTCGAGCTTCCTCCAGCTTGTCTTGCTGCCCATCATCATCGTGGGGCAGAACATCCAGGCAAAGGCGTCGGACAAGCGGGCAGAGGAGACCTACAAGGACGCCGAGGCGGTCCTGCACGAAGCCACGGAGATCCAGGCGCACCTCCTCGCCCAGGACAAGGCAATCGGCGACATCGTCACGAGGCTGGAGCGCCTCACGAAGTCCTGAGCCGATGCGCGTCGCGATCCTCGACGACTACTGCGACACGCTGCGCACCCTCGAGTGCTTCGGCGACCTCGCGGGGCACGACGTCACGGTGTTCACTGACCACACCGACGACGTCGACGAGCTCGCGAGCCGCCTCGCGTCGGCCGAGGCCCTGGTCCTCATCCGAGAGCGGACCGCGATCCGCGCCCCGCTCCTCGAGCGCCTGCCTGCGCTGCGGCTCATCAGCCGGCGCAGCGTCTGGCCGCACCTCGACGTAGACGCGTGCACCCGGCTCGGCATCGTCGTCGCCTCGGACCTGCACCCAGGCGAGCCGTCCTACGCGACGGCCGAGCTCACGTGGGGGCTCATCCTCGCGGTGGCGAGGCACATTCCCGAGCAGGCCGCGTCACTCCGGGCGGGCCGCTGGCAGACCCAGGTCGGGCACACGCTGCGGGGCGCGACGCTCGGTGTCTTCGGGTACGGCAGGATCGGTGCAGCCGTCGCTCGCTACGGCGAGGCATTCGGGATGCGGGTCGTCGCCTGGGGCGGCGAGGGTTCGCGCGCACGGGCCGCCGGCGACGGCGTCGAGGTAGCCGCTTCCAAGGTCGCACTGTTCGAGCGTGCCGACGTGCTGAGCGTGCACCTGCAGCTTGTCGACGCGACGCGCGGCATCGTTGGCCCAGAGGACCTCGCGCTGATGCGACCATCGTCGATGTTCGTGAACACCAGTCGGGCTGGGCTGGTCGTGCCCGGCGCGCTCGTCGAGGCGCTCCGGCTCGGCCGCCCTTCGCGCGCGGCGATCGACGTCTTCGAGCACGAGCCCGCGTTCGGCGAGGTCGATGAGCTCACGACCGCGGCGTCGGCGCTTTGCACGCGCACCTCGGGTACGTCACGATGGAGGAGTGGGAGCTGCAGTTCCGCGACGTCTTCGCACAGGTCAACGCGTTCGACAGGGGCGCGCCCACCAACGTGGTCAACCCCGAGGTCCTCACGAGCGACGTGCTGCGGCGCGGTTGACAGTCGTCCCGACGTGCATGGCACCATCGCAGGTCCTCGTCGCAGGCCGACGGGCGTGTTGTGGGGCCAGGGCGCCTCGATGACGACGATGCGGCGGGTCCGAGAGCTCGCCCTCTCCTTGCCTGAGACCTCCGAGGAGCCGCACCATGAGCTCAGCTCGTTTCGAGTCCGGGGCAAGATCTTCGCAACCGTCCCCGACGACCGACACGTGCGCATCATGGTCCCCGAGGACGAGGTGGAGGCGGCGTGCGCGGAGTCGCCGGCTGGGTGCGAGCCGCTCTACTGGGGCTCGAAGCTCCGGGGCGTCGTCGTCACCGTCCGACCGACCCCAGCGCCGCTGATCGCCGAGCTGCTCAAAGAGGCGTGGCACGCCAAGGCCCCGCCCGCGCTGCGTCGATCGCTACCTGCCGGATGATGCCACTGCACGACGGCGGGGCACGATCCCTAATGTAGTTGCATGTCGCAAGCAACTACTCGTCGGCGCGCGGTGCCGGCGTCCACGGCGTCGTCGACTGACCGCATCCTGGGCGGCCTGTCGACCATCGCCCAGGCCGTCCACCAGCCTCGGCTGCACGAGCGCCTGCTGCGTGCCGCGGGCATCCGCCTCGACCGAGCCGGCGCCTCGCTCCTCGCCAAGCTCGACGGCCACGGTGCTGAGCCGCCGCGGGTCACCGCCCTTGCGGAGCGCCTGTCGGTTGACACGCCCACGGTCACCCGCAAGCTGCAGCAGCTGGAGCGACTCGGGCTCGTGGCGAGGTCCGACGACCCCGGCGACAAGCGCGCCCATCGGATCCGGCTCACGGCTCGGGGCCGCTCGACGCTCGCGCGACTGGTGACGGCACGTCGGTCCTGGCTCGACCAGCTGCTCGAAGGCTGGAGCGAAGAGGACCGCACGACGTTCGCTGCCCTGCTCGAGCGCTTCACGACTCGGCTCGCAGACGAGATGGACGGCCCCCGTGGCAACTGACCTGAGCGCCACGACCGCGGCGCCGACCGACCATGAGTTCTCCCCCGAGGAGCACCGCAGGATCCTCGTGATCCTGAGCGCGCTGATGCTGGGCATGTTCCTGGCCGCCCTCGACCAGACCATCGTGTCCACCGCATTGCCGACGATCGCTGGGGACCTCCATGACCTCAACCACTTCGGCTGGGTCGTCACGGCGTACCTGCTGGCTTCGACGGTCTCGACCCCGCTGTGGGGAAAGCTCGGCGACCTCTTCGGGCGCAAGAGCTTCTTCCAGCTCGCCATCGTGATCTTCCTCGGCGGCTCGATGCTGTCCGGGCTCTCCCAGTCGATGATCGAGCTGATCGCCTGCCGCGCGATCCAGGGCATTGGCGCGGGCGGCCTCATCGTCGGCTCCCAGGCCATCATCGGGGACGTCATCCCACCGAGGCAGCGGGGCCGGTACATGGGGTACTTCGGGGCGGTGTTCGGGCTCTCGAGCGTGCTCGGGCCGCTCGCGGGTGGCTGGTTCACCCAGCACGCGTCGTGGCGCTGGATCTTCTACATCAACGTGCCCATCGGCATCCTGGCGCTCTTCGCGATCGCAACGGTGCTCCACATCCCGCGGGTCAACGTCCCACACAAGATCGACCTCGCGGGACTCAGCCTGCTCTCCGCGGGCGTCACCTTGATCATCTTGCTCACCACCTTCGGCGGCCAGCAGTTCGCCTGGTCCTCTTGGCAGATCATCGCGATGGGTGTGGGTGCACTCGCGCTTCTCATCGCGTTCTGCGTCGTCGAGCTCCACGTCGAAGAGCCGATCATCCCGCTCGACCTGTTCAAGATCCGGACGTTCTGGGTGGCGTCCGCGGTCTCGTTCGCCATCGGCTGCACGATGTTCGGCGCGATCATCTTCTTGCCCCAGTGGCTCCAGGTCGTCCAGGGCGCCTCACCGACCACGTCAGGGCTCGAGCTGCTGCCAGTCGTCACTGGCATGCTGACGACCTTCGTCATCAGCGGCCGGCTGGTCTCGAGGACCGGGCGCTACAAGATCTTCCCGATCATGGGCACCTTCGTCGTCGGCGTCGGGCTCGCGCTGCTGTCGCAGCTCAGCGTGAACACCCCCTACTACCAAGCCGCGCTGTACATGCTCGTTGTCGGCCTCGGCCTCGGCCTCGTGATGCAGGTCCTCGTGGTCGCGGTGCAGAACTCGGTGCCGCACGCCCGCCTCGGGACCGCGACGTCGACGGCCACCTTCTTTCGGACGATCGGGGGCGCGTTCGGCGTCGCCGCGCTCGGCGCGGTGTTCAACAACCGGCTGCTCGCACAACTGCGCGGGAGCAAGCTGGGCGGCATCGTGAATCTCGTGAAGTCGGGCAGCATCGCGGCGAACCCAGCGCAGCTGAACAAGCTGCCGCCATCAGTCAAGGGCCCGGTGATCTCGGCCTTCAACCACTCGCTCCAGGACGTGTTCTTGATCGCGGTCCCCACCGCCTTCGTGGCGTTCGGGCTGTGCTTCCTCATGCGCGAGGCGCCCCTGCGCACCACGGCGTTCGTCGCCCCGACGTCGCGCCACGACGCTGAGGATCACGTCGAGCTCCCCGCGCTCTGAGCCGACCATCGGACTCGGCAGGCGCGTCGGACGTAGCGTGTCGGCATGTGCCGAAACATCACGACCCTGCGAGGGCTCGAGCCAACCGCGACGACCGCGGAGATCGAGGCCGCCGCGCGCCAGTACGTCCGCAAGGTGAGCGGGGTCCAAAAGCCCACGCCCGCCACCGATGAAGCCTTCGAGCTTGCCGTCGCCCAGGTCGCCGCGGCGACCACCGCGCTGCTCGACTCGCTCCCGCCCCGCCGCCAGCCTCCGAAGACCGTGCCGCCGCTTCGCCGGCTGGCCGCGTCCAAGGCATAGCAAGAGGCCGCCTCGCAAGAGTCGGACTGCGTCGTCTCGAGCGACCTCGCTCGAGCGGCTAGAAGAGTGGCATGAACCTCGACCTGCACGTCTGGCGCTTCGACTGGGCTGGCCCGCCCGCCGGGATGGGCGCGCGGGTCGGCGACCTCGCACGACGAGCTGAGGCCGTCGGCATCCGCACGCTGTCGTTCATGGACCACTACTTCCAGATGGATGCCATGGCCCCCGCCACGGACCCCATGCTCGAGGGCTACACCGCGCTCGGGTACGTCGCGGGGCTGACCGAGCGCCTCCGGCTCCGGCTGCTCGTGACGGGCGTCACCTACCGACACCCCGGCCTGCTCGCCAAGATCGTGACCGCCCTCGACGTGCTGTCAGCGGGGCGTGCCGAGCTCGGGATCGGCGCAGCGTGGTACGAGCGCGAGCACCGTGGGCTCGGCGTTGAGTTCCCGTCCACGTCCGAGCGATTCGAGCGGCTCGAAGAGGCGCTCCAGATCTGCCTGCAGATGTGGGGCGACGACGACGGCCCCTACCGGGGCGCGCACTACCAGCTCGACGAGACGCTCTGCCACCCGGGCCCGGTGAGCACGCCGAGGCCGCGGATCATGATCGGGGGCAGCGGTGAGAAAAAGACGCTCCGGCTCGTCGCCACCTACGCCGACGCGTGCAACATCTTCGGGCCGCCCGTGGAGCTCGCGCACAAGATCGACGTGCTGCGGCGCCACTGCGACGAGGTCGGCCGCAACATCGGCGACATCGAGATCACCACGATGTTCCGCGAGGCCAACCCGACGCCCGAGGACCTGCTGCGCAGTGCCGAGGAGTTCGCCCGCCTCGGCGTCGCGACGCTGGTGACGTCGCCCATCGGCGAGGACCCAGCCTCGTCGCTCGAGGCGACCTTCGGACCGGTCATCGACCGGCTCGCAGCGCTCGAGCCCACTGCCCTCTGACGCGTCGCCGACCGCCTCGCGCCGAGATCGCCACTGTCCCCCGAGGCGGCCGCCCGGCCTCGCCGGCGCCTCGGCGCAGTCGCCGAGCGACGTGCCGGCGCTCGCAGCTCCTCAGGCGAGCAGCTTGTGGATGGCTCTGCCGAACACGGTGGACAGATAGTTGGCGTACGTCACCGTGATGTGCCACTGGTCCGAGTACGCGAGCATCGAGCCGATCACCGGTGAGCAGGTCTTCGTGCAAAGCCAGGACATCGTGTTCACATAGAGCGTCTTGGTCGCGGCGGCCGCAGCCTTCTCTGCGGCCTGGTGGCCCTGGTTGTGCTTGATCGGGTTGGGGTTGGCGACCGAGCACTTCTGGACGCTCGAGGGATACGCCGCGAGGCACATGGGTGGCACTGCGTTGAAGAGGGTGATGTCTCCGATCACCCCGAGCTTCGCCTTGCTCGGCCGTAGCAGCGAAATCGTCTTTTCGAGCCCAACTTGCCACTGCGCATTGGTGAAGAAGCTCTTGGCCGAGCTCTTTGCCTGCGCGGATCGACTCGCGAGCAGGACGATCCTGGGCTTCAGTCCGTCGATCATTTTGATGTCGCCGGAACGGGCCGTGTTGCACGCCGTGTAGTACGTCCCGGTCCCCTTGTTCCAGATCGTCACGTCCTCGGCAGGACAGCCCATATTGAACAAGAGGATGACCTTGTAGCGGTCGTGCGTTGCGACCGGCAGGAGCGACGGCAACCACATCGCGGCGTGTGAGTCCCCGAAGAGCACGATGACCTTGCTGGACGACTTGACACCGAAGACGCACTGCGTGAGCGTCGCGCAGCCGTACTTGGTGGACGGGTAGAGGACCTCGGGCGTGTCGTTCTTGGCCGTGGACACAGACGGCGTGAGGGCGGGTGGCAGGGTCGCTATCCGGTGCGAGCTCCCGACGAGGGCGGTCACCTGGGCCGGCGTGCCGGGGGGAGGTGGTGACACGCCCACTGCGGGCGACGCGAGGATGAGGCTGGCGACTGCTGCGACGACCATCGGGCCGACGCGTCTCGATCTCGCCCAGCGCGACGCGACAGGCGTGTCGCAGGTCGGCGGATGCCGCACTGCTGCATCGGAGTGTGCGGCTGGTGCACCGTCACGCATGATCGAACCCTTTGGCCGGGAGCCGTCGACGCTAACACGACGAGATCGCAAAATGGCCTCGAGGTCGAGCGCCACGCAGCACCAATGACGTCCTCGACGAGGACGTGTCTTGACCAAGCTCTCGGCAAGTCGCGGTGACCGTGACCCGCCATGCCGCTCGTGACACCGGTGCGAACCTGCTTGCTTGGATGGGTGCAATGGTTCGGGGCATACTTCGCGCACCTGGTCGTTCCGACCATACGTGGCGACCAACAAGGGGGACACATGCCAGCGAGAGGCAGCGCGGAGTGGCGAGGCGACGTCCAGAGCGGCAGCGGCACCTTCAGCGCCGGTGACGCCATCAGCGGCGGCTACACCTACAAGTCGCGATTCGAGGACGGGCCCGGCTCCAACCCCGAGCAGCTGCTCGCCGCGGCGCACGCGGCGTGCTTCTCTATGGCCCTGTCAAGCCGGCTCGCCAAGGCCGGGACTCCGCCGGAGCGCATCCACACCGACGCGACGGTCACGCTTCGCCCCGTCGACGGCGCACCGACGATCACCAGCATCGCCCTCGTCACAGTGGGCACGGTCCCCGGGATCGACTCGACGGCGTTCGCGGAGCATGCCCACGCGGCCAAGGCGGGCTGTCCAGTGAGCAGGGCACTCGCAAGCGTGCCCGAGATCACCATCGAGGCCACCCTCGAGTCGTGATTCCTGCCGCAAGGTGTGCCACGTCGGGCACCTCCTTAGTCAGCGGGATCAGCGGCGCTCACGGGTCTTGGATCAGCCCGAGGACGTTGCCGTCGGGGCCGGCGAAGGTGGTCACAAGCCGACCGTCACGCACGTCACGCACGTCACGCACGTCACGCACGTCACGCACGTCACGCACGGGGACTTTCACGGTGGCACCAGCAACGGTCACCTCTGCCAGCTTCGCTTCGATGTCCGACACGTGCAGTGGGCTCGGCGAGGTCATGCCGTGGGGTCCTGCGCCCCGCAGCAGCCCCGTCACTGATGCGCGTGGGAAGCCCGCTCGCGCCCCAACCCACTGCGAGTCCGCTCTGAATGGGTCTTCTCCACGTGCGTCCCTTGACCAGTTTTGAGGCCCCAGCGTCCGCCACTCGTCCCGCGTCAGCGCGTTTCGCTAGATGGTCCCAATGATCGGGACTTAGGCCCCTAGCGACTGCTGGGGACCGTCGCCAGACTGAGTCGTAGGCAACGACCAGAAAGGAGGCGACGACTATGGGAGTTGATGACGGACTCGATGAAGAAGTGGGCCGCCAGATCGTGGTCGGCCTCGATGGCTCGGAGTGCTCGCTCGAGGCGCTGAGATGGGCTGCCGAGCAGGCGCGCCTCACGCGTTCCCCGCTGCGCGCGGTCATGACCTGGGAGTGGCCGCGGACCTACGGTGACCCGGTCGTCTGGCCGGCCGACGTCTCCTTCGAAGACGACGCCAGGTCCGTCCTCCACGACAGCCTCGAGAAGGTCCTCGGACCCGAGGGCGCAGACGAGGTGGACGCCGAGGTGCTCGAGGGCCACCCGTCGGTCGTGCTCCGCGACGAGTCTCTACGTGCTGCACTCCTCGTGGTGGGGAGCCGTGGTCATGGCGAGTTCGCGGGCATGCTGATCGGATCGGTGAGCGAGTTCCTCGCGACGCACAGCCACTGCCCGGTCGTCATCGTGCGCCACACAGCCTGACTCACATCGTCGGCTGTCGCCGTGCCGTCACTGTGCGTTGGGGAAGTGCGGGTCGATCTCGGTCAAGCCCTCGACGAGGATCGTGGACACGACCCAATTGCGGTACCACTTGTGGTCGGCCGGCACCACGTACCAAGGTGCCGTCGCCGTGGATGTCTTCGTGAGCATCTCATCGAAGGCGTCTCTGTAGTCGTCCCACTGGGCGCGGTCCGCGACGTCGGACTCCTTGAACTTCCAGCGCTTCATGGGGTCTGCGAGACGCTCGTCAAGCCGCCGGCGCTGCTCTCTTTTCGACACGTGCAAGAACAGCTTGACGACCGTCGTGCCGGCGTCGTTGAGCTGGGACTCGAACTCGTTAATATGCGCGTAGCGGGCGCGCCATGTCGTCTCGTCCACGTGCTTGCGGACCCGAGCCGCAAGCACGTCTTCGTAATGGGATCGGTTGAAGATCCCGAACTCGCCGGCTGCTGGGCAGCGGGCGTGGACGCGCCAGAGGAAGTCGTGCGCTCGCTCTTCGGGGCTCGGCTCCTTGAAGGACGCGACCTTGGTGCCGAGGGGGTTCAGGCCGCGAAAGACGTGTGCGATCGTGCCGTCCTTGCCAGATGCATCGATGCCCTGGAGCACCACCAGCACTGAGCGTGTGCCCTCGGCCCAGAGTCGGGTCTGCAGGCCGAGCAGCGCCTCATGCATCCCAGCGATCGCCGCGTCGGTGACGGCTCGATCGCCGGGCGCGCCGGCGGTCGAACCCGCGTCGCGCTCCTTCAGCTCGACGGCCGTCCCCGCAGCGACCTGCCAGAACGCTCGAGCCATCACGTGTCCTTGGTTCGCCCGGTCATGCGGGCACGTCTAGCACGCGCCACGTGCTGCACCTTGCTCGAGGGACAACGCCGTTCAGGTGCCCACCGCTAGCGTGGCTCGTGCTCGAACGCTCACTCGGACTTAGCGCTGACACACTTGAGGCGATTGCCCGACTCGAGGCGAGAACGATCGCCGCCGACGGCGGCCGGCTGAAGCTCGAGTGGGGCGCGCTTCGCAGCCGCACCGCCGATGAGGTTCGAGACCTGCTGTGGATCGTTGCGGACGAGCTCGTGGGTTTCGCTGGCATCTACGCGTTCGGCTCGGCGACACCCGAGGTCACCGGCATGGTCGATCCTTCCCATCGGCGACGCGGCATCGGTGCCCGGCTCTTCGACGAGATGACCGCGCTCTGCTCGGCACGGGGCAGCACGCGGTTCCTCCTCGTCGCTCCCAGAAGTTCGACAGGCGCACTGCGGCTCGCGTCGTCGCGAGGAGGCGAGCTCGACCACTCCGAGCACGCCCTCGCGCTCCGAGGCGCGGTCGCCGATGGGCCCGTTGACCCGTCAATCGCTCTGCGGCCCGCGGTCCAGGCTGACGCCGGGGACGTCCAGCGCCTCGTCGCCGCGGCGTTCGGCCACCCATTTGGGCCGCTCGACCTCGAGTCGCCAGAGGAGCCGACGTTCATCGCCGAGCGTGACGGGTTGGTCATTGCCACCCTCCGCGTCCATCGCACCTCAGAAGGATGGGGCGTCTACGGCTTCGCCGTTGACCCGCCCTCGCAGGGCCAGGGCATCGGCCGGGACCTCCTGCGGCGGGTGTGTCGCGAGGCGAGCGCCGCGGGGGTCACGCGCGTGCACCTCGAGGTCTCTGTGGAGAACGACCGTGCCCTGGGCCTCTACACGTCGCTCGGATTCGCCCACGAGGCGACTGAGGACTACTACGCCTTCGCTCTGTGACCTGGGCGTGGTCAAGTTCGAGTCGAGCTTGAGCACCTGGCACCGCAGAACCTCGAAGCACTCGCGCTCGAAGGGTGCGTGGATCAGGTGGCGCCGCTCTCGGTCATCTCATGCCACAACCCGCCATTCAGCGTGACGTTGTTCCCGTTCGCCTGGCCCGGAGCAGAGTCGCTGACATAGGTGTACAGCGGGTGGCCGTCGTAGGTCGCCTGGAGGCCGCCGCCTCGGTGAATCGTGCCGAGCGAGCCGAGCACGCCGGTGCCCGCGACAGGAGTCCCGAGGACCGGATGCCAGTACGGGGTGCAGGTGGCATCACAGCCCGACGATGTCGGCGTGTCCTGACTGAACCAGTACACAGTGAAGCCCTGTGTGTCCGTCAGCACGTTCACCCCTGCGATCGTCCCCACGTCGAGGCGCGCGCTCGAGCCCACTGGGGTCGACGGCGCCGACGAGGTCGAGCTGAGCGAGACAGCGAGGGCGGCTGCAGCAACCAGGACGAGCGTGCGCGCCGCCCAGCGTGTGCCGTTCGACTGCGACACCCGGCGGCTCGCCCGGCGCGTGCCAGCCTCATCGTGCGGTGCGGTGCGCGACGGACGGAGCGCGAGCGCCCCGAGCACCGCGACGCTGGCGACCTCGAGGATCCCCGCCGTGATCCCCGCGTTCGTGCGGACCTCTCGGAAGCTGAACAAGGGCGTCCGCAGCGAGATGAGGTAGCCCGCCAGTGTCGACAAGGAGAAGCCTGCGCCCGCTGCGGCCGCGGTTCGCCAGCCCGTGGCGAGGATCGCGGCGGCCAGGCCGAACGCGCTGATCACCTGCAGCAAGAACAGGACGCCGATCGTCGGGATCGTCCGGTAGCCGGTGAGGTACAGGTCGAGGTGGACCGAACCAGTGGCGACCAGGAGTCCCGCGCCGAGGACGCGCAACCCGAGCCACCCGGTGCCTGACGAGGCTCGCGTCGGCCCTACTGGTGCTCGCGTGCGGTGCGGACGTCGCGCACGTGCCCTGGGCGTCGCGAGGTCGACGCCGCGACCAGTTCGATTGCCAGCGGGCGCGCTCAAGGTCAGTACCCGCCACCTTGGGTGGTTGTCGATACAGGTGCGGCGGTCCCTGATGCTGTCGGGTGCAGCACGAACCAGGTTCCCGCGGCACCTTGTCCCGACGCCTGTCCGGCTGCGGTGTCGCCCGCGAAGAAGTACACGGGATGGCCGTCGAACGTCACTTGGGTGGTCCCTTCAGGGCGCTGCACAGTCGAGATCTGGCCCACGACTCCCGACGCCCTGGTCGGTGTCGTCCCACTCGCGACGGTGTACGGGATCCACGTCGAGGTGCAGCCAGTCGTGCACTGGAACGAAGAGCTCGTCTCGGTCGTCAGGTGATAGAGCGTCTTGCCGCCGGTGCCCGTGAGCACCGTGCCGAGACCGGCGATCGTCGTGGAGCCGAGCGTCGAGGTTCCTGGACCGACGCCAGGCGCCTTGGTGGTCGTCGTCGTGTTCGAGCTGTACGACGGGGAGCCGCACGCGCTCAGGGCGAGTGCGGCGGCCGCGATCATCCCGATCGTGCCTGCTGAGATCATTCGCATGCGCTGCATCGTGGGCGTCTCCTGATCCTGTCGCTTACTGAGGACTACCACAGCGGCACCGGAATCATTCACCCGTGGCGCGACGCTGACCAGCCCGCGCTCGAATCACGCCGAGCTGCATGCCTCCTGGCGGACAAATGGGCAGTCACTTGCCTCGGTGTCACCTCAGTCGCTCGGCGGGTGCGTCGCCCGATGCACCTGACCTGCGAGCATGGCGCGGCTTCTCGCGGTCTGCGTCATCGTGATGGCCTCTGCACCAGGCCCGTCTCGCGAGGGCGGCTCCTCGTCCACATCGGCGCCCAAGAGCGCCCCGAGCGTGGCAGCGGTCGAGGACCGCAAGGCTGACGCGCTGTAGCCGCCCTCAAGGAACAGCGCGAGACGACCGGGTCGCCGAGCGAAGGAGCTGACGAGCGTCGCCATCCGGGCGAAGTCGCCGCTCGTCAACGCCAGCTCGCCCAGCGGGTCATCGCGATGCGCGTCGAAGCCGCACGAGACAAAGACCCAGTCAGGGTCGAAGGCGTCGACCGTGGGGCTCACGACCTCTTCGAGCGCTCCTCGCATGACGTCGCCCGTCGTGCCGGGAGGGAGCGGGAGGTTCACGGTGAGTCCCAGCGCGCCGGCACCACCAACCTCGCTCGCCCACCCGGTCCCCGGGTACAGCGGCCACTGATGCGCCGAGACGTAGAGCACGTTCGGGTCGTCCCAGAAGAGGTCCTGGGTCCCGTTGCCGTGGTGCACGTCCCAGTCGACGATGAGCACCCGCTGGCCTCTGGCCGTGAGCGCAGCGGCCGCGATGGCCACGTTGTTGAGCAGGCAGAAGCCCATCGCCCGGTTCGCGAGCGCGTGGTGGCCAGGCGGCCGCACGGCCACGAACGCGATGCCGTCGCCGCGCGCCTCGAGCGTCGAGACTGCCGCAAGGCCAGCCCCAGCCGCGCGTCGAGCGAGCTCGAAGGAGTCGCCGCGCGCGTACGTGTCCGGATCGATCTGCCCGCCACCTCGGCCACAGAACGCTTCGAGCGCCTCGAGGTACTCCAAGGTGTGCACCCGAAGCAGGTCCTCGATCGGCGCGGGCGTCGCGTCCAGGAGCACGAGGTCGTCGCCGAGGTGCAGGTCCATGACGCCCTGCATCACAGCGCCGAGGCGCCCCGGGTGCTCAGGATGATGCGGTCCACCGTCGTGGCCCGCGTCTCCGGAGGGTCCAGCAACGATCAGCATGCTGGCATCCCGTCGTCGAGCGGACGTACGCGCGACCCGGCATCGACCGGCGGCGCCCGCCGTGCCGCCACTGCCGCCTCGTAGTGGGCGTCGGGCACGATCGAGAAGCGAAGCAAGACAGTCTCATGGTCCCGACTCGATGACACCTGAAAGCCCGAGTGCGAGAAGACGCCCTGCATGGCGCGATTCTCCGCGAGCGTGGACGCGACGAAGGTGATGATGCCGCGCTTGAGCGCCACCTCGGCAAGGTCGTCCAACAGCAGCGTCCCGATCCCATGATGCTGGTAGTCGTCACTCACCACGAACGCCACCTCGGCCTCTGAGCTGTCAGCCAGGCGATCGTACCGACCCACCGCGATCAGCAAGTCGTCGTGCTCGACGACGAGCGCGAGCCTGTCGTCGTAGTCGACCCGCGTGAACCGCTCGATCTCCTGAGCCGAGAGCTTCGGGTGGATCGTGAAGAAGCGCAGGTACGCGGACCTCGTCGAGAGCCGGTTGTGGAAGCCCGCCAGCCCCGGGCCGTCCTCGGGGCGGATCGGTCGCACCTTGCACGTCAACCCGTCCGGCCAGACGACCTCGTGCTCAAGCTCATGCGGGTAGGAGCGCATTCCTCACCAGTCTCACAGGAGGAGCGATGCTCCCCCTCCACGGCGAGGCGCCGCCCCAAAAAGAGCGGCGCCACGCCGTTCGGATCGAGCGTGTGCGAGCACGCACGACCAGACCTAGAAGAACCCGAGGGGCTTCGAGCTGTAGCTGACGAGGAGATTCTTCGTCTGGGAGTAGTGCTCGAGCATCATCGCGTGATTCTCCCTGCCGATGCCGGAGATCTTGTAGCCGCCGAACGCCGCTCCCGCGGGGTACAGGTGGTAGCAGTTGGTCCACACGCGGCCTGCCTGGATCGCGCGGCCCATCCTGTAGGCGCGGTTCCCGTCTCGGGTCCACACGCCGGCTCCCAGCCCGTACTCGGTGTCGTTCGCGATTCGGATCGCGTCCGCTTCGTCCTCGAAGGTCGTGACCGCGAGGACCGGACCAAAGATCTCCTCTTGGAAGACGCGCATCGAGTTGTCACCCTTGAGCACGGTCGGCTCGAAGTAGTAGCCGCCGTCCAGATCCCCTCCCGGGTGTGCGCGCTTGCCGCCAATGAGGCATGTCGCGCCCTCATTCAGCCCGATCGCCACGTACGAGGCGATCTTTTCTATCTGCTGGGTCGATACTTGCGGGCCGATCATCGTCGCGGGATCGAGCGGGTCGCCCTGGCGGATCTTGGCGATGCGGGCCAGACAGCGCTCCATGAAGCGGTCGTAGATCGAGGACTGCACGAGCGCCCGAGACGGGCACGTGCACACCTCGCCCTTGTTGAACGCATAGAGCACGAGGCCCTCGATCGCCTTGTCGAGGAACTCATCATCGGCATCCATCACGTCGGCGAAGAAGATGTTCGGAGACTTGCCGCCGAGCTCGACTGTCGAGGGGATGAGGTTCTCAGCCGCGTATTGCATGATGAGCCGACCGGTTGTGGTCTCGCCGGTGAACGCGATCTTCGCGATGCGCGGACTCGTGGCAAGTGCCCTGCCGATCTCGGCGCCCGGGCCAGTCACGATGTTGAGCACGCCCGGCGGCAAGACGTCGCCAATCACCTCTGCGAGCTTCAAGATCGACCATGGTGTCGGCGACGCTGGCTTCACGACCACGCAGTTGCCGGCCGCCAGGGCAGGCGCGATCTTCCACGCCGCCATGAGGATGGGGAAGTTGAACGGAATGATCTGTCCGACGACGCCAAGCGGCTCGTGGAAGTGATACGCGACGGTGTCCTTGTCGATCTCGGTGGAGCGCCCCTCGAGCGAGCGGGTGGCACCGGCGAAGTAACGGAAGTGGTCCACTGCGAGCGGGATGTCGGCAGCGAGGGTCTCGCGCACCGGCTTGCCGTTCTCCCAGCTCTCAGCTACCGCCAGCATCTCGAGGTTGGCCTCGATGGCGTCGGCCACGCGGTTGAGGATCGCGGCCCGCTCCGTGAGCGAGGTCTCGCCCCAGGCGACCTTGGCGGCGTGCGCGGCGTCGAGCGCCAGCTCGACGTCCTCGGGCGTCGACTTCGCCACCTCGCAGAAGGCCTTGCCGTCGACCGGGCTCACGTTGGACATGTACTCGCCTTTGGCGGGCGCGACCCAGTGACCACCGATGAAGTTGCCGTAGCGGGCCCTGACCTCGACGATGCTCCCTGGCCGACCGGGCCGAACGTACGGCGCGGGGGACTTGCGTGCGGCCTGCACTGCTTCAACCTGTGACTCACTGCGCTCAAGATCGGTGACGAGTGTCATCATGTGCCTCCCTAATCAATCTCTCAATCTCAACCTATGAAGGACGGTGCGTCGCGACTAGGGGCAAAGGTCCAGATGCTGCTCGCGAGTTCGCGACGTACGCTCCTCGACCATGAGCGAGGTCCCCATTGCTCGTGACGGTCCGATGCTGGCCCAGGGCGCCTGACAGTGCGGGCATGGGTGGTGGACCGCCCTGGACCGATCGACTCGCGTCCCCTCCTCCAGGTCGACCGAGACATGCCCCTACCCGGTGCGGGGCAGGTCCGGGTTCGGGTTCGCGCCTGCGGTGTGTGTCGGACTGACCTGCACCTTGCTGAGGGCGACCTCGCAGCGAGACACGAGCGCATAGTTCCTGGCCACGAGGTCGTCGGTATCGTGGAGTCACTTGGACCCGAGTGCCGACGGCTCGCCGAAGGCGATCGTGTCGGCGTGCCGTGGCTCGCGCACACGTGCGGGCAGTGCCGCTTCTGTGCGGGGGGGGCGTGAGAACCTCTGCGTCTCGCCGCTGTTCACGGGCTGGGACCTCGACGGCGGCTATGCCGAGTTCCTCGTCTGTGACGAGGACTACGCCTACGCCATCCCGTCGACGTTCAGCGACGAGCAGGCCGCGCCCCTGCTGTGCGCTGGCATCATCGGGTACCGGGCGCTGCGGCGATCCAACCTTCCATCGGGGGGGCGCCTCGGCATCTACGGGTTCGGCGGCTCGGCTCACCTCACCGCGCAGGTCGCGCTCGCAGAGGGCGCAAGGGTGCATGTCCTCACCCGCTCCCCTGAGGCACAGGCGCTTGCCCTTGAGCTCGGGGCGACGAGCGCGGGTGCAGCGGACGGAGCGGCCCCTGAGCCGCTCGATGCCGCGATCCTCTTCGCGCCCGTCGGCACGCTCGTCCCCGTCGCGCTGGCCGCACTCGAGCGAGGGGGGACCCTCGCGATCGCGGGGATCCACCTGAGTGACATCCCCGTCCTCAACTACGAGCGGCACCTCTTCGAGGAGCGGGCCGTCTGCAGCGTGACCGCCAACACACGCGGCGACGGCGAGGCGTTCCTCGAGATCGCAGCCCGCATCCGCATCAGGGCCACGACGACGGCGTACGCGATGCACGAGGCTGACCGCGCGCTCAGTGACCTCGCCCACGACCGCATCACTGGGGCCGGAGTCCTGGTGAACGACGCGTGACAGGGTGGCGGGACGTTCATCGCCCGAATGAGGACCATCGACCCTAGGTACAGCAGGCGGCGAGTTCCTATCGTGACAAGTGACGTGCGGCATGCAGACGCACTGATGCGCTTTGGAGGCGACATGAAGGCACTCGTGTACCACGGTCCTGGCAAGAAGGCTTGGGAAGAGGTCCCCCGTCCGAGCATCCTCGAGTCGACTGACGCGATCGTGCGGGTCGACGCAGTCACGATCTGCGGCACCGACCTGCATATCTTGAAGGGCGACGTGCCCGAGGTCACCGACGGCCGGATACTGGGTCACGAGGCGGTCGGCACGGTCGAGGAGGTCGGGAGCGCCGTCAAGAACGTCGCCCCTGGTGACCGCGTCCTCGTGTCGTGCATCACGGCGTGCGGCGCCTGCCGATTCTGCCGGGAGGGCCGCTATGGGCAGTGCCTCGGCGGCGGCGGCTGGATCCTCGGGCACCTGATCGACGGCACCCAGGCGGAGTACGTCCGCGTCCCGTTCGCTGACACCTCGACCTACGCCGTCCCGTCGCACACCAGCGACGAGCAGATCCTGATGCTGGCGGACATCCTGCCGACCTCCTACGAGGTCGGCGTGCTGAACGGCGTCGTGCGGCCAGGCGACGTCGTCGCCATCGTCGGAGCGGGTCCGATCGGCCTCGCCGCGATGCTGACCGCGAAGCTCTTCAGCCCGAGCCACATCGTGGCGATCGACCTCGCCGACGCGCGGCTCGAGGCGGCGAAGGGATTCGGTGCCGACGTCACCGTCAACAACACACGCCAGGACGCACTCGACGTCGTCCGCCAGCTCACCGGCGGCCTCGGCGCCGATGTCGCCATCGAGGCAGTCGGCACGCCCGCTACCTTCGAGCTTGCCGCGGAGCTCGCGCGGCCGGGCGGGCACATCGCGAACATCGGCGTGCACGGCGCGCCCGCGACGCTGCACCTCGAACGGTTCTGGACCCGCGACCTGACCTTCACGACGGGGCTCGTCGACACCTACTCGACGCCGACGTTGCTCCGCTTGGTCTCGAGCGGGCAGCTGGACGCGGCGCCGTTCATCACGCACCGCTTCGAGCTCGACCAGTTCGAGGAGGCCTACGACGTCTTCTCGCGTGCGGCCGAGACCAAGGCGCTCAAGGTGGTCCTGTCGCGCAGCAACTGAGCGCCCCGAAGCGAGGGTCTCGCAGAACTCGGACGTCGTCTGTGACGATGGTGAGCGTTGGACGCCCGGCGTCAGCGGCGACGGGCGTCCCACGCACGGCCTGAGAGCAGGAGGCAGAGATGCCCAGTGACGGTCACGGGATCGGCTGATGGCGCTCCCTGCAATCGAGACGAACGGGCTCACCAAGACCTACGCGGGTGTTGACGCAATCTCCGAGCTCAGCATAGAGGTGCAACAAGGAGAGATCGTGGGCTTCCTGGGCCCGAACGGCGCAGGCAAGACCACGACCATCAGGCTCCTGCTGGGTCTCATCCGTCCGACAAGGGGCTCGTCGTCGATCTTCGGCTTCGACAGCCAGCGTCAGGCGGTCGACGCGCACCGACGCCTCGCCTACGTGCCGGGCGAGTCGAACTTGTGGCCGGGCCTCACAGGCGAAGAGACGCTGCACCTGCTGGGCCGGCTGCATGGCGCCGTCGACACGGCATACCGCGACCAGCTCGTCGAGCGGTTTGCGTTCGAGCCATCAAAGAGGGTCCGGACGTACTCGAAGGGCAACCGCCAAAAGCTCGTGCTGATCGCAGCGCTCATGGTTCGACCCGACCTGCTCGTCTTGGACGAGCCGACCGCCGGCCTCGACCCGCTCATGGAGCAAGAGTTCCGCCGCAGCGTGCTCGAGGCCAAGGAGCGGGGCCAGTCCGTCTTTCTCTCCAGTCACATGCTGTCAGAGGTCGAGGCCCTCTGCGACCGCGTCGGGATGCTGAACGCCGGACGTCTCGTCGACATGGGCACGCTCTCCGAGATGCGACACCTCTCGTCGCTCACGATCCAGGCGACCTTCGAAGGCACGGTCCCCGACGTCACCAGGGTTCCGGGCGTGAGTTCGGTCGTCGTCGAGGGCCACCTGCTGCAGTGCCAGGTCCAAGGTCCGGTCGAGCCGCTGCTCAAGGTGCTCGCCAACGCGAGCGTCCACGAGTTGCTCAGCCGCGAGCCGTCGCTCGAGGAGCTCTTCTTGGCGCACTACGGCGCCGTTGCGACTCGAACGGCCGGGTCCGAGGCCGCCACGACCAGCGCGAACTGAGATGGCCGCTCCGTCGCTGCTGACCGCACGCTCGCGGGCGGCGTCATCACGAGAGGCCCGCGCGAACCCACAACGCGCGCGGCCGACCGTCATGCTCGGGCGCGCCACTCGGCAGGCGCTGCGCGCCGGGATGATGTGGGGCCTCATCTTCGGGATCTACACGGCGCTGCAGGCAGTCGCCTACACCTCGACATACAAGACCGAGGCGCAGCGACTCGCGCTCGCCAAGTCACTGAGCTCGAGCGGCGGGCTCAGCGCGCTGGCTGGCCCGGCCCGTGACCTGCAGACCGTCGGCGGGTACACCGCTTGGAAGTCGCTCGGCTTTCTCAGCATCATGGGGGCGATCTGGGCACTCCTGCTCGCCACCAAGCTCCTTCGTGGTGAAGAGGACGCCGGCCGCACCGAGCTCGTGCTCTCGGGCCCGACGACCCGGCGGGCCGCAACCGCCCAGACGCTTGCCGGTCTCACGTTCGGGCTCGTCGGGCTGTTCGCGTGCAGCTCGGTGCTCGTCCTGCTCGTCGGCCGTTCGCACGACGTGCGCTGGTCGGCGTCGGCGTCGCTCTTCTACTCGCTCAGCGTCGCTGGCGGTGCGGTCCTCTTCATGGCGGTCGGCGCGCTCACGAGCCAGCTCGTCACGAGCCGGCGCAAGGCAGCGGCATACGCGGGCGCCGCAGCGGGGATCGCGTACGCGATCCGCATGGTGAGCGACGCCTCGGCGGGAGCGACCTGGATGCACTGGCTCACGCCATTCGGCTGGATCGAAGAGCTCGGGGCGTTCACCTCGCCCTCGCCGATCGCCCTGCTGCCGCTCTTCGGCGCGACCGCGCTGCTGGTCGCCGCCACGATCTGGCTGTCAGGTGCACGCGACCTTGGAGCCGGGGTGCTGAAGGAGCGCTCGGCCGCCAAGGCGCACACCGCCCTGCTTCGTGGGCCCATGGGGCTCGCGGTCCGACTGAGCGGTCCCGGCCTCGCGGTCTGGGTCACCTCGATCAGTGCCTTCGGGCTGCTCTTGGGCAGCGTCGCGAACGCGGCGGCAAAGTCGCTCGAGGCCTCGCCCAGCGTGCGGGCCGCCCTCGCCCGGCTTGGGGGCCACGCCGGCTTGGTCAAGGACTACCTCGGCGTGTCCTTCCTCACGGTCACGCTCCTCGTCATGCTGGTCGCCGCCACCCAGATCACCGCAGCACGACGCGAGGAGGCAACAGGACGCGTCGAGCACCTCTTGGTCCAGCCCGTCGCTCGGGCTCGGTGGATGCTGACGCGGCTGGCCGTCGCCGCGATCGCCATCGTGCTTGCCGGAACGCTCGGCGGGCTCTTCGCATGGCTGGGCGCGATGAGCCAGCATGCCCACGTTGGGCTCCTCGACCTGCTCGGCGCGGGAATCAGCGTGGTGCCTGCCGGGCTCTGCCTCCTCGGCATCGGCGCGCTCGCGTGGTCGCTCGTCCCCCGGCACGCGACGGCCTGTGTCTACGCGGTCCTCGTCTGGTCCTTCTTGGTCGAGGTGCTCGCGGGCATTGGGCATCAGAGCCGCTGGCTCTTGGACACGTCGATCTTCCACCACATTGCACCGGCTCCTGCGGTGCCGGTGCAATGGCTCAGCGCGGCCACCTTGGTGGCACTCGGCGTGGTCACCGCAGCGCTCGGCGCCATCTGCTTCTCGCGACGGGACCTCGCCGGCGACTAGTTAGTCGCACCCGTGGCTTTGAGGTCAGCCGACGCCGGCTAGGAGATGATCGGCAACAAGCAGTCGATCTCCCCGTGGGCCCGGTAGAACTCGATGCCCGGTCGGGAAGGGTCGACGGTCCCGAGCGCTCGCAGCGCCTCGAACATCGGAGCGATGCGCTCGTAGACACCGGGCGCCTCCCCACGTAGACGCCCCCTGAGAAAGCTGCCGCCAGGGAGCACGCACGTCTCGAGCCCGAGCGAGGCCGGGTCATCGCCATCCTGAGCCCCCACGCACACGCGGTACTCGTGAGCCTCGAGATAGAACGCGCCGAAGTACTTGCGGCCCCGGAGCCCCACGCGCTCCTCGAGCACGCCCCAGAGCGGGGCGAACAGCGCCACCTCATCAGGGGCCGCAAGGAACATGACCTGGATGGGCTCGCGCTGGACCACGACCCGGGACGTCGCTGCAGTCATCACCCGCCAGTCTCGGTCCTGCCTGTGACGACGGTGTGCGACCTTCAAGGCTTTGCACCACGTCGACGAGCTGCACCACAAGTCGCGCAGTTGCACCAGAATTTGGTGTCATGGATGACGACCTCGAAGACGAGTACGACGAAGCGGGCTACGGGGAGGACGACGCCCAGTTTTGGGTCGACTCACGCCAATCTGGCGATTGGCACGACAACCCAAATTGCCTGGTCCTTGCGACCATTCCCACCGAGTTCCGGCGCACTCCCCAATTCGGTTGGGGCACCAAGTGTCAGGCTTGCGCCGACGTGGATCGCTAGGAACCTGCATGAGGTTGGCTCCAGAAGTAACCAACGGTTGCAGCGGGTTTTGGTGCAGCAAGGTCCGACCTCCGACGTAAGTATGTAATCTTGTAACTATGACAACCCCAACAGAGACCATCGAACAGTTCCTCGGCCGAAGCCTGCCCTCCGACTGGTTTGACGGCCGCCAGTCCGTCGAGTGGGACGACGCCGAGATCCTTTGTGTCGGCCAGCTTGCGGCCGGCGCCTCGATCGACGCCTTCCGCGAGGCAACGCGCGAGCAGCGCATGGCGATCGCCGACGACGCGGGATCCCGATTCGGCCGCACGCTGTCGTGGGGGGTGGCGATCGACGGCGTCACCACGCTGTTCACGACGCTGAGCATCCCGACCATGACAAGGCTCCGCCTCCGCGAGCGCCAGGTGCTCGACACGCTGATCGACGCCGGCGTGGCGCGCAGCACGAGCGACGCGCTGGCGTGGTGCGTGAAGCTGGTGGCTCGTCACCAGTCGGAATGGCTGGCCGAGCTCCGAGAGGCGCTGATCGGGGTCGAGCGGGTCCGCGCCGATGGGCCGACGCAGATATGAGTGGGGTGCTCGAGGCGAGCCGGTCGCTTGACGCTGCTGCGCTTGACGCGTACTCGGCGATCGTGGTCCGGGTCGCAGACCAAGTGGTGCCTTCGGTCGCCGCCCTGCAGGTGGCGGCACGGGGTCGTGCTGGCGCTGGGAGCGCCATCGTGTTGGCGTCGGACGGGATCTTGTTGACGTCGTCGCACGTCGTCGCGTCCGCGGACGACGGAAGGGCCATCTTCGCGAACGGGAGGGAGGCCGCGTTCCGCGTCATCGGTCGAGATCCACTCTCAGACTTGGCGGTCCTGCGCGTGGACGCGACCGGGCTGGAACAAGTAGAGCTCGGCGATGCGGACTCGCTGCGCGTGGGCCAGCTGGTGGTGGCCGTCGGCAACCCCAACGGATTTGCGGGCTCCGTGACCGCCGGCGTCGTGAGCGCGCTCGGACGGTCCTTGCCATCTGGGGGGCGCGTCGTGGAGAACGTCATCCAGACCGACGCGGCGCTCAACCCGGGCAACTCAGGTGGTGCGCTCGTCGACGCGCGCGGCTCGCTCGTTGGTGTCAACACCGCGCTCGCCGGCATCGGACTGGGACTCGCGGTGCCAGTGAATGCCACGACGCTCGAGCTCGTCGCCACGCTGATTCGAGACGGGAGGGTGCGCCGGGCGTACCTCGGCGTCGTCGGCGGCGGGCGACCGCTGGCGCCGCGGCGAGCCTCGGCACTCGACCAGGCCCTCGGCGTCGGCGTGATCGAGGTGGCCGCAGGGAGCCCCGCTGAGCTGGCGGGCCTGCAGCCCACCGACACGATCCTCGGCGTCGACGGGACGCACACCGAGGGTGCGGGCGACCTGCAGCGCCTCATGAACGCGGGCGCCATCGGCAAGACGCTGCGCCTCCGCGTCCTGCGTGGCGACGGGGTCGTGGAGCTCGACGTCACGCCGATCGAGCTGAGCCAGTGACCGGGCAACGACTGCAGAGCGCGTCTGAGCGACGCTTCCCGGGGCACAGACGAGGGTTGCCGCCTTAACCCCAAAACTCCTCCGAAATCTTTACGTTCGGCTCACCGAGCCCTAACAGAAGTGTCCCTAGCCTCGGCAACGGTGAGCCGACCACGTCCTGACTCCCTGGCGCACCGCGGGCCCCTTCGTGGCCGTGGCCACGAAGGGCCTCCGGGCATGAGGTCCCAACCCGACGCGAACGCACGGCTCACGGCCGGCACCGGGGTGCTCGTCTTGTTGCTGCTCGCCGCCGAGGGCGTGACGGTGCTCAGCGTCCGCCAGCTCCTCGTCCCACACGTGTTCATCGGTGTGCTGCTGGTCCCTCCCGTCCTGCTCAAGGTCGCGAGCGCGGTCTGGCGGGCCGCTCGCTACTACCTCGGCGATCCCGCGTACCGGCGCAAGGGACCTCCGCCGCTCTTGCTGCGGCTCCTCGGGCCGTTCCTCGTCGTGCTCACCGTGACGGTGCTCGCGTCGGGCATCGCGCTGCTGTTCGTGCCGGCGTCCGCGCGAGGTCTGATGCTCACACTTCACAAGGCGAGCTTCATCCTCTGGTTCGGCGCGATGGCGATGCACGTGCTCGGCCACGTGCTCGACACGGCATCCATCGCGCCTCGGGACTTTCTGCGTCGGACTCGCCGGCAGGTCCGCGGGGCCTCCTCGAGGCAGTGGGCGCTGCTCGCGTCGATCGCCGCGGGGCTCGTGCTCGCAGCGGCGCTCACGCCCTACACCGGAACCTGGCTGCACGCGACGCTCTCTCGATGAGCTCGGCCCTCGTCGCGTCGGTATCGCCGCCGGGTGCGCGAGACTGACGCGAGGTGCACGTCCGAACGCCCACCCGTCCGCCATGGCGTCGAGCCCGCATGGCACAGGCGCTGGTGATCCTGGGCGCCGCCGGTGCGCTGGCGTGGTTCGCCGTCAGCTCACAGGGCGACGTCCCCGCGCGCACGACGACGACGTCGAGCACCCCGCCTACCTCGGCGGTCACCTCGACGACGCATCCGGGCGGAGCCCAGGTGGAGCAGTCCGGCTGGACGGCGGTGACGCGCAGCCACGGGGCGATCGTGGTGGACCGGCGCTCGTACACGTTCGCCGACGGCAACGTCGTGACGGTGTTCCGCTTCCGTGCCAACGCGGTGCGCTTCGCCCTGCACACGGGCTCTTCTGACCCACCGGGGGCCGCTGCGGTTGCCGGGGTCCAAGGCGGGCCGCAGATCTCGGCCTCGGAAGCCCCGCACGTGGTCGCGGCGTTCAACGGCGGCTTCAAGGTGGCCTCACAGAGCGGTGGCTTCGAGCTCAACGGCAGGGTGATCGTCCCGCTCAGGGCCGGCTTCGCGAGCCTCGTGATCGACGCCAACGGCAGCGCCCGGATCGGCGTCTGGGGAGCGGGCCTCCCGCGACGAGGCGAGCAGGTCCTGAGCGTTCGCCAAAACCTCCAGCCCCTCATCGCGGGCGGCACGCTCAGCGCCACGGTCAATGACGTCCCCGCGTGGGGGGACCCGCTGGGGGGCGTGCCCCAGGTCGCGCGCAGCGCGTTGGGCGAGGACACCGCGGGCAACCTCATCTACGCGGCGAGCATGCACGCGCTCCCTCTGGACGTGGGAGCCGCCCTGCTGCACGCCGGGGCCGTGCACGCCATGGAGATGGACATCAACCCCTACTGGGTCCAGCTCGAGTCGACGCCACATCCGGGAGGCAGTCTGGTCCCGGGCATCCCCAGCCAGAACCGCCCCGGCGACCAGTACCAGCTCGGGTGGACCCGGGACTTCGTCACGGTGATGGCAGTCGCTCACTAGCTGCGCGCCGGTCGGCGCCGGCGCGATGCTCGGTGCTGCGGTCAGTCCCTCGCGAACGCGGCGAGCTCTCGCGCGGTCTGGTGGCTGATGTCAGGGCACAGCGCCGTCGCGAGGTCGGCACCGTGGAACGTGCCGAGCACCGTGCGACCTCGGGCCGCGACGCCGGACTGCAGCAAGAGGCGGTAAAACGCGATGCCCTCGTCGCGCAGCGGATCGCACTCGTTCACGCTGATCACCGTCGGCGGGAAGCCGATCACGTCCCCGGTGGTCGCAAAGTCGGGCCACGCAAGCGGGTTCTTCTCCTCGTAGGCCTCCACGCCGTAGCCGACGACACCGCGGTTGTTGTGGGTCTCGAGCAAGATCCCGTTGTTCTCGGTCGTCGACGGGTACCGGTCGTCTGGGTAGGCGCCGACCAGGTAGGGGCACAGGGCGAACAGCCCCTTCACGATGCCGAGCTCGCCGCTGCGCTTGAGCGACAGCCCGGCCGCGAGCGTGAGGTTGCCGCCGCCGCTCTCGCCGGCGACGACGATGCGGTGCGGGTCCACGCCCAACGTCGCGGCGTTCGCCGACAGCCACCGCAGACCCGAGAGGCAGTCGTTGAGACCCGCGGGGAACGGGGCGACCCCGTCGAGGCTGTTCTCGTAGACGGCGTTGCGGAACTCGACCATCGCCACTGCCACGCCCTTCGCGGCGATGACGCGCCCCCATGCGCGGTAGATGGCGTCGTCGATCGAGCCGCTCACCATCCCGCCTCCGTGGATGTAGTACACGCAGGCGAGGACCTCATCGCCGTCGGGCCTGATCAGCCGGATCTTGACCGCGTTGCCATCTGGCTGCGAGGTGACCTCGTGGTCGCTGAAGGTGAGCCCAGCCGACGGTGCGACCCCCTCGTCGTCGAGGAACGCCATCATCGCATCAGAGGCCGCGATCCGCTCTTTGGCCGCCGGGGAGCTCGCCTCGACGAGCAGGTCCTCGCGCGTGGCGACGTCGGTCGGCCGAGGCAGGTCCAAGAACTCGAACACGGCCTTTAGGCGCGGATCGAGCCGTCCGTCATTCTGCACGTCGTAGGGCATGGGCCTCCTTTGCGGTCGCGCAAGCCTATCGAGGCCGACGCGAGCCAGTTGGGGCTGGCCTAGCGCGGAGGGCGCAGGCCGTCTTCGATCATGGGGAGCAAGCGCGCACTCTGCTCGGGGTAAGCATCGCGCTCATGCACATCGAGCCCAGCTGCTGCATGAGGTCCGCGACTTCGTCGGTCCGGTGCGCAGGACAGCTCGCTGCCGTCCTCGGCGGCGTGCAGCTCGGTGTCAGGGCACGGCCAGCTGAGCGCGTCGAGCACCCATCCCGCGACGCTCGTGCACAGCCTGGACGTGACGTTCGGGGCAGGTGCGCTCTTTGGGATCCTCGCGCTCGTGCTCGTGGGAGCGTTCGTCCGACTCGAGGCGGCCGCGATGATCAGGGCGATCCGAATCGGTGGCCGAGGGCGCCGAGCTCGTGGACGGCGAGGGCTTCGAGTGGCTCGAGCTCGCGGCGTGACGACGCCGGACCGACGCCGCCGAGGTGCGTGAGGTCACTGGACCGCTGGTTGCCTGTTCACGAAGAGGGTGCGACGTTGCAAACTCGCAGAGGGCCGATAGGTTTTTCAGCATGCCGAAGCACTTCGCTCTACGAACCACGTCCCTGTTCTTGGGCGCACTGCTCGTCGTGGGGCTGCAGCTAGGCGCGAGCGCTGGCGGCGCCCAGTCCCGAATCGCCGCGCCGAGGTCACTCGCACCGGGCGACCACGTGCTCTCGCTCACCGTCGGCCACGTGAACCGGACGCTGCTGCTGCACGTCCCGGCGAACAACTCGGCCGTCCATCGTGCGCTGCTGCTCGTGTACCACGGGGCGACGGACACCGCGCAGAGCACCGAGCACGCCACGGACTTCACCAAGGTCGCGGACCGCTCGGGCGATGTCGTCGCGTTCCTGCAGGGCGTCAACAACCACTGGAACGATCAGGTCGGTCCGGCCTCGCCGTCGTCGGCAAACGACATCGCGTACACGAGCGCGGTGATCAGGCTGATCGAGAACACCCTTCCCTTCGACCACAAGCGCATCGTGGGGGTCGGCTTCTCCAACGGCGCGCTCATGGTCCAGGACCTCGGCTGCAAGCTCGCCGGCCAGTTCGCGCTCATCGTCCCGGTGGAGGGCGAGCTCGCCGCTGCCAACTCGCCCACTTGTCGGCCCTCGCGCCCGCTCCGGGTCTACGAGATCCACGGCACCGCGGACGCAGAGATCTACTACAACGGCGGACCGATCGGCGGGCACGGCACCGTCGTGCTCTCCGCGCCCAAGTCGGTCGCACGCTGGGCACAGCTTGACCACTGCAACATGACGCCGAAGACGAGCTACGTGAACCCGTCGGTCAAGCTCACGTCCTACTCGCGCTGCCGCGTCAAGGTGAACGTCGTGCTGCGCACCCTCTATGGCGGCGTGCACCAGTGGACGAGCGGCATCGGCGAGATCGTCGACGGCGTCCTGCCTCCGGCGTAGCGGCTGCACCCAGCCCGACCCGCCCGGTCGGTGCGCGCGCGACGCGTGTGCCAGATGAGCCACGAAGCGATCTGAGCTCGACCGACGCGGGCAAATCGTCTGAGAACACACGGGATCCGATACCGTTTCGCAGTGCGCTGCCGCGAGCACGCCCGCTCCCATGGGTCGACGAGACGAGACCTTGATCGCCCGATTCGGCTCCAGGGTCCCCTGAAGTCGCACGGATGACCACCACAGGCCCACCGCAGGCGCAGGCGGATCAGCGACTCCTGCCCCCTCACAAGAAGGGCTACCGCTGGGACATCCAGGGCATGCGGGCCATCGCCGTCGTCCTCGTCATGCTTGCCCACGCAGGCGTCCCGGGACTCGGTGGCGGCTACGTCGGCGTCGACGTCTTCTTCGTGATCTCGGGCTTCCTCATCACCGGGCTGCTCTTGGAGGACGGCAAGGCGCACCACCGAATCAGCTTCACCCGCTTCTACGCCCGGCGAGCGAAGAGGATCCTGCCCGCCGCGACCGTCGTGATCGTCAGCACCTCGATCGCGTCGGTGTTCATCCTCAACGCCTACCAGGCGAAGTCCGAGTTGGCCGACGGCATGTGGGCCGGCTTCTTCGCGGTCAACATTCGCTTCGCGCGAGCTGGCACGAACTACTTCACACGAAGCGCCACCTTCGTCTCGCCGCTCCAGCACTTCTGGTCGCTGTCGGTGGAAGAGCAGTTCTACGTCGTGTGGCCGGCGCTCCTCGCCCTCTCGGGCTTCGGGCTCCTCGCGATTCGCCGCCGGCGCGCCCGCGGCGCGCACGTCGACCGCCGGTCGCCGTCCATGGTCGGCATCACCACGGCCCTGGTCGTGCTCGGCGCGGTGTCGCTGTACCTCTCGATCCACCAGACCGCGACCGACCCGCACGCGGCGTACTTCTCGACGCTCGATCGCGCCTGGGAGCTGGTTGTGGGCGCGCTGCTCGCCGTGCAGCTGCCTCGTGTGGCTCGACTGCCCCAGCTGGTCCGCGCGTCGCTCACCTGGCTCGGCCTTGCGGGCATCGCGCTCGCCGCGACGACCTTCTCCGCCGCCACTCCCGTGCCTGGCTCCGCCACCCTGCTCCCGGTGCTCGCGGCCGCCGCTGTGATCGCCGGCGGCGTGGGGGCCCCGCGCATGAGCGCGGCGAGGCTCCTGTCGCTGCGGCCGCTGCGGTTCGTCGGGGCGATCTCGTACTCGCTGTACCTCTGGCACTGGCCGATCCTGATCCTCGCGGCCGCCTACGCCCCCTTCACGCTCAACCTGGCCCAGCGGCTCGCGCTCCTGGCTGTGGCGACCGGGGTCGCGACGCTGTCCTACGGCTTCATCGAGCTCCCCTTCCAGCGGGCGAAGCGCCTGACGAGGCGGAGCTACTCGGGGATGGTGCTGTGGCCGGTCGCGGTCAGCATGATCGTCGTCGTCGCGATCATTGGCCAGTCGGAGTTCTCCTACGTCGGGGCCTCGGGGCCGTCGGTCCCGGGGCTGTCAGCCACGACTGCGGTCGTCGACGCGGTGGCAGCTGCAAGGGCCTCTGGCCCGATCGGGGCCACCTCGCCGAGCATCCTCAATGCCGTGACCGACTTCACGTTCATCGGGCGGTGCAGCGCCTGGAAGCGGGATCGCAGCGCGATCTGTGAGAAGGGCGATCCCACCGGCACCAAGACGATCGTGCTGTTCGGCAACTCGCACTCGAGCATGTGGATCCCGACGATCTCGATCCTCGCCAAGCGGGCCAAGTGGCGGTTCTTCCCGGTCGTGAAGGAGGCGTGCGGCTACGACGACTATGCGGCCCTCCGCAACATCGGGGTCCGCAACCCGTGCGTGACCTGGTACATCTGGGCGCTGACGGTCATCAAGCGCCTGCATCCTGACGTGGTGGTCGTGGGCGCCTACGGCTACCGCGAGTGGGCCAAGGGCATGGCGATGATCCTCCCGCAGGTGAAGCCGCTGACCAAGCGCCTCGTGCTCATCGCCGACGTCCCCGGCGTCAAGGTCGCCCCGGGCTACTGCTTGTCGGAGCTCGGGGCGAACCTCGGCACGTGCCTGTGGCCGGAGTCCGCGGAGCGCATCGCCGACCTGCGGATCGCGCGGCGTCTCGCGGTCGTGACGCGCATTGGCTTCGTGGACCCAGAGTCCTGGTTCTGCTCCAGGCAGCTCTGCCCGAGCGTGATCAACGGCCTCATCCCGTACTACGACACGAGCCACCTGACCATCGACTACGCGCGGTACCTCGCGCCCGATCTCGGCGCAGAGCTCGCCCTAGGCGGCGCGCGGCACTGACGCTTCGCGACCGCGGGACGCAAGCACGCGCGCAGCGGTGGCGCTCCAGCAGCTCAGTACCAGCCCCACTTGCCGTACTGGCGCACCGACCCGAGGCACGGGTCCCCGTTCCACGGCAGGAACTGCTCGGCCTTCCACGCCCGGTACGCGACGATGTCCTGCTGGAGCGGCGTCGCGTGGCTCGGGACCTCAGCGAAGCTGCCCCGGAACTCGTCCCACGTCGCTCGGTTCGTGAACTGGTACATGCCGGCGCCGTTGGGCTGGTTCGCGGTGTCGCCGCCCTCGCGCCAACGCACGCACGCGAACATCCGCCACGCCTGGACCGGCAGCAATCGCATCGGGTCGCACGAGCCCGGCACGTAGGGGGTCTCGAAGGACACAAGCGGTGCGGGGAGCGAGGTCACGCTTCGCGCGTTGCGATGACACGCCCGCACGTCACCGACGACGTGCGCGCCCTGAGGGCTGGCCGAGTCCGCGTGGCGAGCGCTCGCCACAGCGGTTCTAGAGCTGTCCATCACGGCTCCGACCGCACCAGGCAGTGCGGACAACAGGCAGCTGTTCACCAAGAAGGCCATGGACAGCACGAGGGCGACCGTGGACAACCGGTGTCTGGGTGGGCGGGCCACTAGGAACTCCTTGCGTTGCGCCGACAGGACGCTTCTTGGGGTGGTTGAGCTAGGACATGACCGAGGGCACCCAGATCCCGCCGGTGGGCGGATCAGTTGCTGCGCGAACACGACGTGGTGCGTGCGAACGCGTCAGCGTGGGCTACCTGCTAGGTCGGGGCGACCCTAGGGGTGCCCATTGCGCCGCGTGGCGCGCCCCGTGCGCGCCCGAGGCAGGTGTGCCATCTTTTTCTCGTCCTGAACTGGGCCGTTACCCCTCGCCGCTGCCAACAAAAAACTCATTAAACCACCGAGAATGATGCGAATTGACGTGCCTGCACCACATCGACCAGCGAGGTCGTCGACGCCCCGTGCGGCCCGCCGCCAACGGCGGCGGCAGCGACCGACGGAGCGCCTTGGGTCACTCCGTGGAGATCGCTGACAGCACGTCCAGCTTGGCCGCTCGGCGCGCCGGCCAGCTTGCGGCCCCGAGGCCGAGGAGACCAGCAAGCACGAGGAACGTGACGAGGCTGCTCGTCGGCACCACGATGTCGGTGATGCCCTGCTGGCGCAGCGACGAGGCGAGCGCGATGCCGAGGATCGTGCCGACCACGATGCCAATGAGTGCACCGAAGAGTGCCACGATGACCGACTCGGCGCGGATCATCGTGCGAACCTGCCGTCGCTTCATGCCGACTGCGCGGAGCAGCCCGATCTCGCGGGTCCGCTCGAAGACCGAGAGCATGAGCGTGTTCACAATGCCGATCATCGCGATCAGCACCGCGAGTGCGAGCAGTGCGTAGATGAGCCCGAGCAGCTGGTTCACCTGTGCCTGCTGGGACTTCTCGAATGCGGCGCGAGTCTGGACCTTGAGGTTCGGATAACCACGGAGGGCAGCGCTGACACGCTGTGCGACACCCGTGCTGCCATCGGTCTTCAGCAGGACCGCCAGCGGGGTGGGGACACGGAAGTGCGAGAGGAAGTAGGCGTCGCCGGCGAGGAAGCTACCGATCAGCGCGTTTGCCTTATAGATGCCGCCGATGTGCATGCTCGTCGTCCCGGTCTTCGCGAAGACCGCGCGCACTACGTCGCCGACTGCGAGGTGATCCGACGAAGCGGTGGTCGAGTCGATCAGGAGCTCGCCGCTGGCTAGGGCGCTGGTGGCCGTCCCTTGGGTCATGCGGAGGATGAGGGTGCTCGCGAGGCTCCTGGGCGAGATCGCCGTGAGCGAGGAGACCGAGTGCTGGAACTCGAACTGGCCGGAGTACACCGTCGACGATGCGGTAACACCTCGGACCGCGGCAGCCGTCGCTGGCACAGAGTCGCTGAAGCCGACCGTTCCAGCACCTGACGACGTGATGATGATATCCGCGCTGATCGCGTTGTCGATGCTGCTCGTGGCCGAGCGCGACAGCGACGAGCCGAAGACAGAGACCGCCGAGATGAGGGCGAGCCCGATCATGAGCGCCGATGAGGTCTGCGCGGTGCGTCGCGGGCTTCGCATGGAATTCTCTCGCCCGAGTCGGCCAGGCGTCCCGAGCAGCCGGCTGAGCGGGCGGCCGAGCAGCCCGGCGATCGGCCTCGCGACCGCCGGGGAGAGCTGCGCGATGCCCACGAAGATGCAGACCGCGCCGATCCCGACGAGCTCGATGGCAGGCTTCGCGAGGCCCTCTGCAAGCGCGGCGACGCCCACGGCCGCGAAGAGACCGCCGGCAACGAACCGGCGGCGCAGTGTCACGCCCTGGACGATCGTGTGGTGCACCAGCGCCGCGACCGGCGGTATTCGGACCGCGTTTCGGGCCGGGCCGATGGCCGCGAGCAGCGTCACGCCCACCCCGACGATCAGCCCGACGATGGCGGTGCGTGCCTCGAACACGAGTGGTCCCGTCGGCAGTGTGATCCCGAAGCCGCCCAGCAGCGCCACGAGGCCGAGGGCCGCAAGCACCCCGAGGGCCAGCCCGATGAGCGAGGCAACCACGCCGATGGCGGTGGCCTCTACGAGCACCGACCCGAAGACCTGGCGGCGGCTCGCACCCACGACCCGAAGGAGCGCGAGCTCCCGGGTCCGCTGGCCCACGGTGATCGTGAACGTGTTGAAGATCGTGAACGCGCCGACGAAGAGCGAGATGAAGGCGAACACGAGCAGCGCGATCGAGAAGAACCCGAGTGCCTTTTGAATCGAGCTCGTCTGCTCGTTCACGACGGTCTGGCCCGTCACGATCTCCACGCCGTGAGGCAGGACCGCGGCGATCGCGTGCTGCACCTCGGACTTGTCCGCGCCAGTTGTCGCTCGGATGTTGATCGAGTCGAGATGCCCTGCTTCATGGAACAGCTGCTGGGCGGTGGGCAGGTCGAAGGCGGCCAGCGTCGCTCCGGCAAGGTTGTTCGCGTTGCCGAACCTCGCGAAGCCCGTGATCGTGAAGGTCTCGGGGGGCCCGACGAGCAGGATGCGGACCGCCTCGCCGACGACGAAGTGGTACTTCTGCGCCGTGCCCGCATCCATGACCACTTCGTGCGACGTCGTTGGGGCGGTCCCCTGGGCCAGTCGCAGGGCAGACAGGTCGTTGTTGGGGTCGAACGACAGCCCGATGGTCGGCGCGCCGCCCGTCGTGATCGCCCTTCCATCCTTCGCGATGTACTGGGCGTAGCCGGCAACCGACCCCGCAGCGACTGCCACCCCGGGCACTCGACGCACCGTCGAGAGCAGCGACTCGGCAATGGGGTCACGAACCGCCCCACCACCAGGTGCGTTGCTGGAGAACACCGCGACCCCGCGCACCTGGAAGTCGACATGCTGGTAGATGTTGCTGAACAGGAGCGAGAAGGTGTTGTTGAGCGTGTCCGTGAGCACGTACGTCCCCGAGATGAACGTCACACCGAGCACGATGGCAAGCGCCGTGAGCACCAACCGGAGCTTGTGAGCGAGCATCCCGCGGACCGAGACTCGCCACATCTCAGCTGCCCATTTGGCGCATCCGCTCGAGGACGGAGTCCTCGGTCGGCGAGGACAGCTCGCCCACCACCTTGCCGTCTGCGAGGAAGACCACCCGGTCCGAGAACGCGGCGCCTCGGGGATCGTGGGTCACCATCACGATCGACTGCCCGAGGTCGCGGACCGAGCGCCGCAGGAAGCCAAGCATCTCCGCCGACGAGTTTGAGTCGAGGTTCCCGGTTGGCTCGTCCGCGAAGATCAGGTCGGGCCGGTTGATCAGCGCTCGCGCGCAGGCCACCCGCTGCTGCTGTCCACCGGACAGCTCATCAGGACGATGCGTGAGTCGGTCCGTGATGCCGAGAGCCTCGGCGAGATAGGCGAACCACTCGGGGTCGACCTTCTTGCCGGCCAGGTCGGCGGGCAGTGTGATGTTCTCGCGCGCCGTCAGCGTCGGGACGAGGTTGAACGCCTGGAACACGAAGCCGATCCGGTCCCGTCGCAGCTGGGTGAGCCCGGCATCGTTGAGCTGGCTGATGTCCTGGCCGCCGATGTAGGTCGTCCCCGAGCTCGGTCGATCCAAGCCAGCCATGCAGTGCATCAAGGTCGACTTGCCTGAGCCCGACGGACCCATGACCGCGGTGAAGCGACTGCGCGCGAAGGTGACGTTGACGCCGGACAGCGCCTCGACGACGGCCGCGCCGGTGCCGTAGGTCTTGCACAACTCGACGGCGACGGCGGCGGCCTCGCCTAGAGGTGCCGGCGCTGCTTGCTGCTCGGTCGCAGTCATGCCCCGCTCGGATCTGCGTCGACGCAGCGTGCACCCGTGATCACGTGAACCTACCTCTCCGTGCCGAGGTCGCACTGTGACGCGTCCGTGCCGTCGACGACATCGACTTCGCAGCTCACGAGCTGCGGTCATTCAGGGTCGCATGGACCTCGGCGACGATCTGCAGATCCTCGCGCGACTCGATGACGAACGTGCGCACGCGTGCGGCGGCATCGGAGAGTTCGCAGTCCGGACGAGCGGCTGCGTTGACCGCCTCGTCGAGCGACACCTCAAGGAAGCCCAACCCGGCGGCCGCACGACTCCGGACCGATGGTGCTCCCTCGCCGACGCCGCCCGTGAAAGCAAGTGCGTCGAGCCCCCCCATCGCCGCGGCCATCGAGGCGATGCCAGCACGAAGCCGGTGCACGTACACCGACATCGCGAGCGCTGCGTCCGCGTCGCCAACAGCCTCTGACTCGATGATCTGGCGCATGTCCGAGGATCCGGCGAGGCCAAGCAGCCCCGAGCGGTGCTCAAGCGTCGACGCCAGCTCTGCCGGGGGAAGGTGCACGTGCTGCTCGAGCCAGAGCACGAGCCCAGGGTCGATCGCGCCCGAGCGCGTCGCCATCACGAGTCCGTCGAGCGGGCTGAAGCCCATGGTGGTGTCGACCGAGACCCCCCGATCGACCGCCGCCAGCGATGCCCCTGCACCAAGGTGGCAGGTGACGATCCGAAGCGTGTCGACCGGCATGCCCATGCACGCAGCGACGCGGGTGGCTGCCCACGAATGGGAGAGCCCGTGGAAGCCGAAGCGGCGCAGGGGCCAGCGGCGACGCCACGCCGCCGGGAGTGCGTACGTCGACGCTGCAGCCGGCATGCGGGCATGGAAGGCGGTGTCGAAGCAGGCGACATTCGGCACCTCCGGCGCGAGCCTGCGCAGCAAGTCGAGCCCCTCGAGTGACGGCGGGAGGTGCAGCGGGGCCAGGTCGACGAGCGTTGCGAGTCGGGCGCGAACCGGATCGTCGACGACCACGGTGCCGGTGAACGCCACGCCGCCATGGACGATCCGGTGCCCGATCGCGTCCACCGGCCCGTGGTCAGCGAGGAAGGACGCGATGACCTGCTCGTCCAACCGGCCCTGGGACCGCTCGAGCCGCTCCGCGGCGATCACGAACTCCTCGTGAAGCACGGCCACCTTCACGCTGGACGAGCCGATGTTGACGACGAAAACGCGCATGGGTCAGTGCGACCAGGTCCAGTCGCGGATCGCGGGAGGGTCCTCACCGTGCTCACGCGCGTAGGCGCGGGCTCGAAGGCGCTCGTCGAACATCGTCTGCCGCAGTCCCCCCGCCTTTGAGCCAAGGCCCGGGACACGGTCGATGACGTCCATGACCAGGTGGAACCGATCCAGGTCGTTCAGCATCACCATGTCGAAGGGGGTGGTCGTCGTCCCCTCCTCTTTGTAGCCGCGCACGTGGAAGTTCGAGTGGTTGGTGCGGCGGTAGGTCAGACGGTGGATGAGCCACGGATAGCCGTGGTACGCGAAGACGACCGGCCTGTCCGTGGTGAAGATGGCGTCGAACTCGGGATCCGACAGGCCGTGCGGGTGCTCGGTGTCTGGCTCGAGCCGCATGAGGTCGACCACGTTGACGAAGCGGACCTTCACCTCTGGGAGCTGGTCTCGCAGCAGCGCCACGGCCGCCAGTGCCTCGAGCGTCGGGACGTCGCCGCAGCACGCGATGACGACGTCAGGATCCCCCCCGCCGTTCGAGGCCCACTCCCAGATGCCGAGCCCGCGGGTGCAGTGCAAGATGGCGTCGTCGATGCCCAGGTAGGCAAGGGCCGGCTGCTTGCCAGCGACGACCACGTTGACGTACTGGCGGCTCCGAAGGCAGTGGTCCATCACCGACAGGAGGCAGTTGGCGTCGGGCGGCAGGTAGACCCGGATGACCTCGGCACGCTTGTTCACCGCGTGGTCGATGAAGCCGGGGTCCTGGTGGGAGAAGCCGTTGTGGTCCTGCCGCCAGACGTGCGAGGTGAGCAGGTAGTTGAGCGACGCGAGTGGTGCGCGCCACGGGATCTCGTTCGTGGTCTTGAGCCATTTTGCGTGCTGGTTGAACATCGAGTCGACGACGTGGATGAACGCCTCGTAGCAGTTGAAGATCCCGTGGCGCCCGGTGAGGAGGTAGCCCTCGAGCCACCCCTGGCACTGGTGCTCCGACAGCATCTCGACGACGCGGCCCTCGCGCGCGAGGTGCTCGTCGGTCGCGAGCACCTCAGCCTCCCACTGGCGCTCGGTCACCTCGAAGACGAGCTGGAGTCGATTCGACGACGTCTCGTCGGGACCAAAGATCCGGAAGTGCTGCGGATTGGCCGTGATCACGTCGCGCAGGAAAGAGGCGAGCACGCGGGTCGCCTCCGCCGACGTGGTCGCAGGCTTGACGACGGGGACGCCATAGTCGCGGAAGTCGGGCAGCACGAGGTCCTGAAGCAGCAGCCCCCCGTTCGCGTGCGGGTTCGCACTCATCCGGCGGTGCGCCTTTGGCGGGAGGTCGGCGAGCTCGTCTCTCAGCTTGCCTGCGTCGTCGAAGAGCTCTTCGGGACGGTAGCTGCGCAGCCACGCCTCGAGCTGGGCGAGGTGCACGGGATTAGTGCGGACGTCGACCAGGGGCACCTGGTGGGCCCGCCAGGTGCCCTCCATCGGCAGGCCGTCGACCTCGCGCGGGCCGGTCCACCCCTTGGGGCTGGCCAGCACGATCACCGGCCAGCGCGGACGGTCGGCCGCGCCGGTCTCCCTGGCCGCGCGCTGGATCGAGACGATGTCCTCGAGGGCGCTGTCGAGCGCCGCTGCCATCTGGCGGTGCATGTCCGGCGGGTCCTCGCCTGACACCCAGCGAACGTCGTGCCCGTAGCCCTCGAGGAGCTTGGTCAGCTCAGCGTCACCGATACGGGCCAGCACGGAGGGATTGGCGATCTTGTAGCCGTTGAGATGGAGGATGGGCAGCACCGCGCCATCGGTCACGGGGCTGAGGAACTTGTTGGCGTGCCAGCTCGTCGCCAGCGGGCCCGTCTCTGCCTCACCGTCGCCGACCACACAGCACACGAGCAGCTCGGGGTTGTCGAACGCCGCCCCGTACGCGTGTGACAGCGAGTAGCCAAGCTCCCCGCCTTCGTGAATCGACCCCGGCGTCTCGGGCGCCACGTGCGAAGGGATGCCACCGGGGAACGAGAACTGGCGGAACAGTCGTCGGAGACCATCCTCGTCCTGGGTCACGTGGGGATAGACCTCTGAGTACGTCCCCTCCAGGTAGGCGTTCGCCACCGCCGCAGGACCTCCGTGGCCCGGGCCGATCACGTACATGGCATCGAGGCCCCAGTCACGGATCGCCCGGTTCATGTGCGCGTAGATGAAGTTCAGCCCGGGCGTGGTCCCCCAATGGCCCATGAGGCGTGGCTTCACGTGCTCGGGCAGCAAGGGCTCGCGCAACAGGGGATTGGCGAGCAAGTAGATCTGCCCGACGGACAGGTAGTTCGCAGCTCGCCAGTACGCGTCGAGCTGCGCGACGTCCGCCGCGGAAAGCTGCCGACGGCTAGGCACCCGTGACCTCCAGACGACGTCGCGATTGCGGGTCCGCCACGATCGTGGCACACCTCGATGCGCCCCCTGGCCTGCGTGCGGCAGGGACGCCAGGTATCCCGCACACTATGACAATATGACAACATCATGAGATTGAGAGAGATCGCACGGACCTCGACCGCCTCGATCGGCCACCACCGTCGTGCCGGCGACGACCCCCGCCAGGTCGGGTGCGGCGCCTTGAGCATCGACCCGGTCGCACGCCCGTGATCCCTCGGCGAACCGCCGTCCGGTCTGATCGGTGACCTCGCTCGAAGGCCTCCGGCGGACGCTGCGCCGACAGCGACCCGTCACCGAGCCACTCCCCGCGTCGGCGCACGCGCCAACCGGGCCGCCCGAGCTTCGCGGCTCGCTGCAGCTGCGACACGTCGACGCTGGGTCGTGCAACGGCTGCGAGCTCGAGATCGCCTCCGCCTTCGCGCCCACCTATGACGCGGAGCGAGTCGGCGTTCGACTCGTTGCCTCCCCCCGACACGCCGACGGACTCCTCGTCACAGGTCCTGTCACCCACAACATGAAGGCACCGCTCGTGAAGACCCTCGAAGCGACGCCGCACCCCCGCGTCGTGATCGCAGTCGGCGACTGCGCACAAGGCTGCGGTGCCTTCCGGGGTGGCTACGGCGTGGCGGGGTCAGTCGGCGACATCATCGACGTGGACGTGGAGATCCCCGGGTGCCCGCCGGAGCCCACCGCCATCATCGAGGCGCTGCGCGGGATCACGGGACGATGACCCCTGGGGCACTGCTCGGCGGCGGAGCGGCGGCCGGGCTCGCCGCGGCTGCCCTTGGCGCCTTGCTGCCCAAGCAGCTCCGCGTCGTCGCGTCGGCGGTGCTCGTCTGGGTGATGTGCGGGCTCGAGGCGGCTGCGGCCATCCACGTGCTTGCTAGTCGCCACGCAATCACCATCCATTCGGCCAACCTCATGCCGTTCTCCGGCGTCGACCTCGTGCTCACGCCACTCGGTGCGCTGTTCGTGCTGCTCGTCGCGGTCGTGGCAGCGCCCACGATGCTGCACGGAATCGGTTATGCGGGCCACGGGCTGGACAGCCGTCTCGCCGCGGGCGCGCTGCCGATCTTCGTCACCGTGCTGCTGCTCGTGCCGACAGCGGGGAGCGTCGCCACCTTCATGGCGCTGTGGGAGCTCATGGCACTCGTCTCGCTGGCCCTTGTGCTCGCGGACCATGGACGCCGCGAGACGGCAAGGAGCGCGGGCACGTGGTACGCGGTGCTCACGCACGTTGGTGCGTCGGTGATCCTTGTCGCCTTCTTGGTCATGGCGACGCACGCCGGCGGGCAGACGTTCGCGGACCTCCGGCTCCATGCACAGCATGTGACGCCGTGGGTGCGTTCACTCGCATTCGTGCTCGCGCTCATCGGCTTCGGCTCGAAGGCGGGTGTGGTGCCACTCCACGTCTGGCTCCCGAAGGCGCACCCCGAGGCACCGAGCCCGGTCTCAGCACTCATGTCCGGCGCGATGGTGGCGCTCGGCGTCTACGGCATCATCCTTGTCGGCGACACCATCCTCGGCGGCGGTCCGGTGTGGTGGTGGCTGGTGGTGCTTGCGGTCGGCGCGGTGTCGGCCCTCTTCGGCTCGCTGCACGCCGCGAGCAGCACGGACCTCAAGCGGCTCCTCGCGTACTCAACAACGGACAACGTCGGTCTGGCGCTGCTGGCGATCGGCGCTTCGGGACTCTTCGACGCCACGCGACACCCGCAGCTGGCCGGGCTCGCGATGGTGGCCGGGCTCGTGCTCCTCTTCAATCACGCGATATTCAAGTCGGCGCTGTTCTTGTCGGCGGGCTCGGTCCAGGCCGCGACAGGCACGCGAGATCTCGACCAGCTCGGCGGTCTGCTGCGGCGCATGCCGCAGACCGGCGGCCTCTTCCTCGTTGCCGCCGCCGCCAGCTGCGCGCTGCCGCCGCTCAATGGCTTCATCGGCGAGTGGCTGCTGTTCCAGAGCCTGCTGCACGGCGCCGGCCTCAAGAGCACGGCCGCCGACGTCGCGCTACCGCTTGCCGTCGCCGCCCTGGCGCTGACCGCTGGGCTGACAGTCGTCGCGCTGGTGAAGGCCGCGGGCATCGGCTTCCTCGGACGCCCGCGCTCTGCCGCAGCTGAAGCCGCCGTCGAGGTTCCCCGCACGATGCGTCTTGGCGTCGCACTGCTGGCGGCGGCTTGCGTCGTGCTCGGCGTCGTGCCGACCGTGATCCTCCCGGCGGTCGAGCGGGCCGCGGCCGCGGCCCTGCCGCACGCGCGACGCCTCTCGCTGGCACACGGCGTCGACGTGCAGCTCGTCGGGCTGCGGGGAGTGCTGCGACCGACCGCGCTTGCCGCGGCGATCGTCATCGCCGTCGTCGGGGTCACCGCGCTGCGGCGCGTCGCCGCTCGTCGTCCGACCCCTCGTCTCGCCGAGGCGTGGGCCTGCGGCCGGGGGTTGCAGACCGCTCGTATGCAGTACACGGCGACCTCCTTCGCCGAGCCGGTCCGCCGCGTCTTCGACGACGTGCTGCGACCCGTCGACGACGTGGACGTGACCCATGCCGTCGAGTCGCGGTACTTCGTGGACTCCGTGACGTACCAGAGCTCGCTCGACGACGGCGTCGAGCGCGCCGTCTACCGGCCGGTCATACGGACGGTCCGGCGCTGGGGCGAAGTGGCGCGCCGTCTGCAGCCCGGCAGCATCCACCGCTACCTCGCCTACGGGCTTGCGGCGCTGGTGCTGCTGCTGACCGCGCTCGCGGTGGGCCGATGAGCACGTTTGCGCATGCCGTCGAGGGCGCTGCCATCGGCGCGGTGCAGGTGGTGCTGGTCGGCCTGGGCGGGCTGGTCCTCCTCGGCTGCATGCGAAAGGTCCGAGCCCGGCTCGAGGGTCGTGTCGGAGCCCCCGTGCTGCAGCCGGTCGCCGACGTGCGCAAGCTCCTGCGCAAAGAGCGGATCCGCCCCGATCAGGCCACCTGGATCTTTGCGCTCGCGCCAGTCGTGCTCGTGGCCACCGTCGCGGTCGCAGCCAGCATCTCGCCGCTCGTCACCACGCGCCCCGCCCTCAGCAGCGGCTCGGACCTCTTCGTCATCGTCTACCTGCTGCTCACCGGTTCGACGCTGCTCGCACTCGCCGGCCTCGACGCAGGGACGGCGTTCGGCGGCATGGGATCGAGCCGCACGGTCACGATCGCGGCACTGGCAGAGCCCGCGCTGCTCGTCTCGATCCTGGCGCTCGGGGTCACCGCGCGATCGTCGAACCTCCCCGCGATCGTGCACTCGACGCTCGCCCATCCCGCGTCAGTCGCCACACCCGAGCGGCTGTTCGCGCTCGCCGCGCTCCTCGTCGTCATCGTGGCGGAGAGCGGGCGGCTGCCGGTCGACAACCCGGCCACGCACCTCGAGCTCACGATGATCCATGAGGCGATGATCCTTGAGTACGCCGGACCCGACCTCGCGCTCGTCACCGTGGGCGAGGCAATGCGACTTTCCCTGCTGCTCGCGCTCTTTGTGAACCTCCTCGCGCCCTGGGGCGTCGCGACGTCGAGGACTGCGGTCGCCGTGGGCATCGGCACCGTGGCGCTGGCAGGCAAGGTCGCGATCGTCGGCGGGTGCATGGCGGCGATCGAGGTGTCGTTGGCGAAACTCCGGTTGTTCCGCCTCCCAGAGCTGCTGGCGGGCGCGTTCGTCCTAGCGCTGCTCGGTGTCGTAAGCGAGCTAGTGGTCCGATGAAGAGCTCGGCCTACTCGAGCGTCCTCGGGCTGAGCGCGTCGCTCGTGCTCCTCTGCAGCTTCGTCTCGCTGTGGCGACGTTCGCTCCTGGCGATCGTCCGCGTCGTCGCGATCCAGGGCATCGCGCTCGCGTGCGCGGCCCTTGCGATCGGCGTCGACGCCCATGACGTCGGCCTCATTGTCGTAGCCGCCCTCGTGCTCGGCGCCAAGGGTGTCGTGGTGCCGACGCTGATCTATCGCGTCGTGCGCCGTGATCCGGGCAGCCGTGAGGGCCAGCCGCTCGTCAACGTCCCGGCGTCGCTCGTAGCTGCGGGGGCGCTCACGCTCCTCGCGTTCGCAGCGTCGCGGTCGGTGACCGCGCTCGTGCCCACCATCGCAGGGCGGCTCATCCCCTTCGGCATCGCCGCGATGCTCGTCGGCTTCTTCGCGCTCGCCACCCGGCGCAAGGCGGTGTCCCAGATCGTCGGGCTGCTACTTGTCGACAACGGCGTCGCGCTGGTCGCGTTCCTCGCGACCGCTGGCGTGCCGATCATCGTTGAGCTCGGGGCGTCGCTCGACGTGCTCCTCGCCGTCGTCGTGCTGCGCGTCCTCGCGACCCAGCTGCACGCCCACGTGGGGACCCTGGACCTCGACCAGCTCGCCGAGCTGCACGACTGATGCTCGTCGCGATCCTGTCTCTGCCCATCTGCGTCGCGGTCGTGTCTGCACTCGTGCCCTGGCGCCAGTGGGTCGGCTGGCTGGGCACCGCGTCGGCCGCCGCGGTGCTCGGACTCGGGATCGCGCTCGCAGTTCGCGTCGTGCACGGGACTCCCTTCACGGGGCTGAGCGGCGTCCTCCGGGCCGACGCGCTGAGCGCGTTCATGGTGCTCGTGATCGGCGTGATCGCGGTCCTCGCCACGTGCCAGAGCGTGCGGTATCTCGGAGCCGAGCTCGACGCAGGACGCTGCACCAGGCGTCACGCCGCCCTCTACGGCGCGCTCGTCCAGGGCTTCTTGGCCACGATGCTGCTCGCGGTCCTGGCGGCCAACCTCGGCGTGCTGTGGGTCGCCGTCGAGGCGACGACGGTCGTGACCACGTTCCTCGTTGGGCACCGCGGGACCCGCGGCTCGCTCGAGGCCTCATGGAAGTACATCGTGATCTGCTCGGTCGGGATCGCGCTCGCGTTCCTCGGCACGGTGCTCGTCTATCTCGCGGCCCTGCACGCCCAGGGCCATGGCACCCACGCGCTCGACTGGACGTCGCTCGTCGCCCAGTCGCGCCATCTCGACCCCGGGGTGATGCGCCTGGCTTTCGCCACGATCATCTTTGGCTACGGCACGAAGGTCGGGCTGGCGCCGATGCACAGCTGGCTGCCCGACGCCCACAGCCAGGCACCTGCCCCGGTCTCCGCGCTCATGTCCGGGGTCCTCATCACCGTCGCCTTCTACGCCATCTTGCGCTTCAAGGTGATCGCCGACGGCGCGCTCGGCCCCGCGTTCCCCCGGGCGCTGCTCGTGATCGTGAGCCTGCTGTCGCTCGGCATCGCTGCCTCGCTCTTGCTCAGCCAGCGCGACTACAAGCGCATGCTCGCGTACCACAGCGTCGAGCACATGGGCCTGATCGCGCTCGGCGCCGCAGCGGGCTCGACGCTCGCCATCGCGGCGGTGCTGCTCCACATCCTCGGCCACGGCATCGCGAAGGGCGTCTTGTTCCTCACGTCCGGGGAGATCCTGCTCGCCGAGGGCACGAGCGAGATCGAGCACGTCCCCGCGCTCCTCAGCCGCCGACCCGTCCTCGGGGGCATCTTCGCGTTCGGGCTCGTGGCGCTACTCGGCTTCCCGCCATTCAGCCTCTTTGTGAGCGAGCTCAACATGCTGCGAGCAGAGTTCGAGGCCGGCCTCGGCTGGGCAGCGGTCGCCTCGCTCCTCTGCATGGCAGTGATCTTCGGTGCGGTCATGTCCCACGGTCGCACCATGCTGCTCGGCCCCAAGGGGTCGGCCGCGCCATCGGTCACCCCGGCGCTCGTCGCCGTGCCGCTCATCGCGGGCCTGCTGCTGTGCGCATTCATCGGCGTGTCCGCCTGGCCGCTGCAGTCGCTGCTGCACGCGGCCGCCAAGGTCGTCGCGCCGTGACGACCGTCGCCTCACTGCTCACCGAGCTCGACGCAACGCAGGGCGGGCTCCGACGTGCCGTCGTGGTCGCCGCGGACCAGCTCGCCTTCGTCGCCGAGCAGCTCTTCGCACGGCGCTTCCGGCTCGCGCTCGTCGCGGGCGTGGACTCGGCGGGGCCGATGCGGGTCGTGTACCTGTTCACGTCGGGGCCGCCGGACCGTCGCGTCGAAGTGACGCTCCCCGTCGACCGCGCCCGCTGCACGATTCCGTCGCTCGCGCACCTGTCGTTCCCCGCCAGCCGCTTCGAGCGAGAACTGCACGACCTCTTCGGCATCACCCCGGTCGGGCACCCGTTCCTGCGGCGACTGGTCCTTCACCAGCACTGGCCCGAGCACTGGCACCCGATGCGCCATGACGCCGGACCCGTCCCGGCAATGGTCGACGACGCGGACCCCTTCCCCTTCGTCGAGGTCCAGGGCGCCGGGGTCTACGAGATCCCGGTCGGCCCGGTGCACGCGGGGCTCATCGAGCCGGGGCACTTCCGCTTCTCGGTCGTCGGCGAGACGATCCTCAAGATGACTGCGCGCCTGTGGTTCGTCCACAAGGGCGTCGAGCGGCTCTTCGAGGGCCGCGACGTCCACGGCGGGATCGAGCTCGCAGAGCGGATCTCCGGTGACACGGCGGTCGGCCACTGCCTCGCGTACTGCCTGGCCGTGGAGGACGCCCTCGGCATCGCGGTGCCGCTCCGGGCATTCGAGCTGCGTAGGGCGCTGCTCGAGCTCGAGCGCCTGTACAACCACGCCGCCGACGTGGGCGCGCTGTGCAACGACGTTGGCTTCGGGCTCGCCAACGCGCGGGCGCTCACGCTGCGCGAGCGCCTCCTTCGGCTCAACAGATCGGTCACGGGCCACCGGCTCCTCAGAGGGGGCATCGAGCCGGGCGGCGCACGGGTGCTGGCGCTGCCCCAGCTCGCCGAGTTGTGCGAGATCGGCGAGCAGTTCCACGAGGTCGTCGACCTCGCGATGAGCCAGAGCACTGTCTTGGACCGGTTCACCGGCACTGCCATCCTGCCGCTGGGCGACGTCGAGGCGATGGGCGTCCTGGGCGTCGTGGCGCGCGCGTCAGGCGGGACGCTGGACGCTCGCGTCGCCCATCCGCTCGACGGGATGCCCACTGGCTTCGTGCCCGCGCACCAGCTTGGCGGTGACGTGCTGGCCCGGTTCCGAGTGCGCGTCGACGAGTTCGACACGTCACTCGAGCTGCTCGCCGACCTCGTCAGCCGACCCGGGGCGAACAGCGCCGAGGCGTCGTCCCTCGGTACGGCCTCGCCGTCACGCCACGGCGCAGGCATCGTCGAGGGTTGGCGCGGCAGCATCGTGCACCACGTTGAGCTCGACGACGACAGGAGGCTCGGCCGCGTGAAGGTCGTCGACCCCTCCTTTTTCAACTGGCCCGCGCTCGCTGTGTCGCTGGCCGACACGATCGTGCCGGACTTCCCCCTCGCCAACAAGAGCTTCGGCCTGTCGTACGCGGGCAACGACCTGTGAGCACCGCAGCCCGGCCCCTGGCACCGACGATCGCTCGCTTCCCGGGCTGCACGGTGTGCGGCCGGCGGCCGCGGCGCGGAGGCCTGCGGCGATGGGGGTCTCGGGGATGACCGCCCCGATCTACACGGTGAAGGCGGAGTTCTTCAAGACGCTGGGCCACCCGTCGCGGATCCGTGTCCTCGAGCTGCTCCGCGACGGCGAGCGCTCCGTCTCCGAGCTCGTGCCCGAGGTCGGGATCGAGTCGTCGCACCTGTCCCAGCAGCTCGCCGTGCTGCGGCGCGCAAACCTCGTCCAGACGCGCAAGGAGGGCACGAGCGTCCTGTACTCAGTGGGGAACCCAGCGATCTTCGAGCTCCTGGACGTCGCGCGGCGGATCCTCACGTCGTCGCTCGTGGACACCCAGGCGCTTCTCGCCGAGCTGCGCGACGAGGGCGAGTCCGCGGCCCTGCGGACCGAGGGCGCGACGTAGCGAGCCGGCGAGAGATGCCGAGCCGCCTCGCGCGTGCAACGCTGCAGCTGGACCTGCACATCGACTGGAGCCCCACGTGGAGCAGCCCTACCGGACCATCATCGAGCCGTTCAAGATCCACTCGGTCGAGCCCATCCGCGTCACGACGCGCGCCGAACGCGAGGAGAAGCTGGCCGCCGTCGGCTACAACCTCTTCGGGCTGCGCGCCGAAGACGTCCTCATCGACCTGTTGACGGACTCGGGCACCGGGGCGATGTCGGCCGAGCAGTGGGCTGGCATCCAGCGGGGCAACGAGGCGTACGCGGGGGCTCCCTCGTACTTCCGGTTCCTCGACGCGGTGCGCACGCTCTTCCCCTTCGAGCACGTGCTGCCGGTGCACCAGGGCCGCGCGGCCGAGCACGTGCTGTTCGCGGCAGTCGGCGCGAAGGGACTCGTCGTCCCCAACAACACGCACTTCGACACGACACGTGCCAACGTCGAGTACTCCGGGGCCGAGGCCGTCGACCTGCCGATCCCCGAAGGTCTGCAGCCGTCGCTGCGGCACCCGTTCAAGGGCAACATGGACGTCGCCGCGCTCGAGGCGCTCCTCGTGAAGCGGAGCAGCGACGTGCCGCTCGTGATGGTGACCGTGACCAACAACTCCGGTGGTGGCCAGCCCGTCAGCATGGCCAACCTCCGAGCGGTCCGCGAGGTGTGCGACCGATTCGGCAAGCCACTCTTCCTCGACGCATGCCGCTTCGCGGAGAACGCGTGGCTCATCAAGACGCGTGAGCCCGGCTACGAGGCGACACCGGTCGCTGACATCGTCCGCGAGATGGCGTCGCTCGCCGACGGCATGACGATGTCGGCGAAGAAGGATCCTCTCGCCAACATCGGCGGCTGGCTCGCACTCAACGACGACGCGCTCGCCGAGCGCTGCCGCAACCTCGAGATACTGACGGAGGGCTACCCGACCTACGGGGGGCTCGCGGGCCGGGACCTCGAGGCGATCGCCCAGGGGCTGACCGAGTGCGTCGACGAGGACTACCTGCGATATCGGATCCGCTCGACCGCGTACCTCGGCGAGGCGCTCGAGACCGCGGGCGTGCCCGTGGTCGTGCCGTTCGGCGGCCACGCGGTGTTCCTCGACGCCCGGGGCCTCCTCTCGCACCTCGACGCGCTGCAGTACCCCGGGCAGGTCCTCGCCTGCGCGCTGTACGAGGAGGGCGGCGTGCGGTCCTGCGAGATTGGGACGGTGATGTTCGGGCGAGACGCCTCAGGCGACGAGCACCCCGCGCCGATGGACCTCGTTCGCCTCGCGATCCCTCGCCGGACCTACACCCAGAGCCACATCGACTACGTCATCGAGGTCGTCACTCGCGTGGCGGCACGCGCCGCCTCGCTTCGGGGATTCGAGATCACGTCGCAGCCGGCGCAGCTTCGCCACTTCACTGCGCGCTTCGCTACGCGGTAGATCCGGCAGTCAACGACCAGGGCGCAGGGCCCGAGACCTGCTGCAACGCGCACTTGCGCCAACCACCGCAAGTGCCCCGACGCGTGCGAGCCCGCGATAGTTGCTCGGATGCATCGCCATCGCTCGGTCTCGGCGAGCCGACGCAGTAGTGGCGCGGTGGAACGCGTCGTGCTGTGGGACCGACCTCGCGGGGCCCGACGGCCTTCGTGTGCCAGAGAGCCGCTTGTGAGTGCACATCGTCTGCTCCCTCTGGAGCACGGAGATTGAGCGGCAGCTTGGTCAGATGTCACTATCCGGCTGCTCTCGAACATAAGCCGGGGAGATCGCCGTCACCCCTCGGCACGCACAACGCCGCCCCAATTGCCCGAGTCGATCCCGTCGCCAGCGCTTGAAGCTGCGCCGTCGACGGTCGCCCGCAGGCCATCGCCCGACTCGCTCCTGGACCACGAGCTCGATCGCTGCCCCGAAGGGCCCCTGGGCGACGGTGCCGCTGCCCGAGTCGCCAGGCTCCACTGAGCCGCTTGTCGCCACCTTGTCCCGCCCGTTCCGACCCGGGGGAGCCTGTCCGGGCACGGTCGTGCCTAGGTTTGTCGAGAATATTGTGCCTGAATATGCTCAAAATCGGGCGGAGAATCTTCACTGTATGAGTGCCTATGCGGTAGATTGTGTCGAACACAGCATTGACATTCCGCCCAGACCCTGCGGACTATTGCATACAGTTGCTGGGAGATGCCATGTCGGATGAGCAGCTCTTATCAGAGGTCTTGAGCGAGTTCGCCCACACGCTGGTGACGGACTTTCCGATTCAGGGGATCCTCGATCACCTCGTCGAGCGAATTGTCGACGTGCTGCCCATCACCGCCGCCGGCGTGACGATCATTGCCCCGGGAGTGGCTCCTCACTATCTCGCGGCATCGAACGAGTCGGCCCTACAGTTCGAGCGACTGCAAACCGAGCTCGGCGAGGGCCCGTGCCTCGCGGCCTATGAGTCCGGCACTGCCGTCGCGATCGCAGACCTTCGCACCGACCATCGCTTCCCTCAGTTCACACCGCGGGCGCTCTCTGCTGGCCTCGCAGCGGTCTTCACGTTTCCCTTGTGTGACGGCGATGAGCGGCTCGGGGCGCTCGACCTTTACCGTGATCGAAAAGGGCGGCTCAACGCGAACGCGATGAGGACCGCCCAAACGCTCGCTGACGTCACGGCTGCGTATATCCTTAATGCCAAGGCGAGGGCGGATCTGCACGACTCGGTGATCCGCTCGCGCGAGATCGCGCTGCATGACTCGCTGACCGGCTTGCCGAACCGAACGCTGCTGCTCGAGCGGCTCGACCATGCCGTGCTTCGGTGTCACCGATCGAATCGACTGGCCGCAGTGCTGTTCGTGGATCTGGATCAGTTCAAGTCGGTGAACGATCAGTACGGCCACTACGTGGGTGACGAGCTGCTCATCGCCGTAGCCGAGCGCCTCAAGGCCACCCTGCGCCCGGGCGACACCGTGGCTCGCTTGTCGGGCGACGAGTTCGTGATCCTGTGCGAGGACCTCGAGGGGCACTTGCTCGCCGGTGAGATCGCTGCCCGCGTGGGCAACGCGATCGCGGCGCCATTCCTCCTCTCTGGACACGAGATCGGGATCTCTGCGAGCGTCGGCATCGCCTTTTCTGGTCCCGGCAAACAGCTCTCCGACAACTTGCTCGCTGAGGCGGACACGGCCATGTACCAGGCCAAGCGCCTCGGGGGAGCCCGACAGCAGATCGTCGATCTCCGAGAACAAGAGCGCTCCGAGCATCTCATCGGGCTCGAGCGGGAGCTGAGTGGCGCCACCGCACGAGGTGAACTCACGACCGTCTACCAGCCGGTCGTTGACATCGACGACGGGCGCGTCACCGGTGTCGAGGCGCTCGTGCGATGGGACAGCCCCTCAGAGGGGGTCGTGCCACCGTCCGTGCTGATACCGATTGCTGAGAAGGGGCGCCTCATCGACGAGATCGGTCAGTGGGTGCTCGAGCGCGCGTGCGACGACCGGCATCGCTGGAGGTACTCGGACGCTGACGAGCTCGGCATGTCGGTCAACGTGTCAGCGCACCAGCTCATGTCAACGGGCTACGCGGACGGCGTGGCGTCGGTGATCTCAAGCAGGCTGTCCGACCCTGCTCTCTTGACGCTCGAGATGACAGAGAGCGTCTTCATGCAAGACGCCGAGAGGGTGCTGGTCGTCCTCAATCAGCTGAAGTGTCTCGGCGTGCTGCTCGCGCTCGATGACTTCGGAACCGGCTACTCATCCCTGAGCTATCTCAAGCGCTTCCCCTTCGACGTTGTGAAGATCGACCAAGGCTTCGTCTTTGACATGGGGCACGATCCATCGAGCATGGCGATCGTGGCGGCGATCATTGATCTCGCACACACTCTGGGATTGCAGGTGGTGGCTGAGGGCGTGGAGACGGTCAGCCAGTGCGCGGACCTCGCCTCACTTGGCTGCGACGTGTGCCAGGGCTACTACTTCGCCAAGCCAATGTCGGCCGATGCCTTCGAAGCGCTCATGGGCCAGCACGAGGTCGGCGGTGCCGTCTACCTCCCTGCCCTTGCCTGTGCCTCCTAGACCAGAGTTACCCGAGACATAGCGCCGAAGCGGCTGGCCGCGCAGGCGCCACCGCGAAGTCCCAGCGAATCCAAGTGGGTGTATCGTCAGCGTAAAGCATGGTGGATCGGCGAGCCGTTCTTCCACGCAGACATGCCGTCGCTCCGGACTCTTGGTGACGCAAGGTGATGCCAAGGAGGATCGGTGGGCGAGTTCGGGGAAACGTCGTTGCTCATGCTTGCGGCGAGCATTGGTTCGGCTGACCCCTGGGTGATGGCCGCGTGGTCAGGGGCTGTGACGCTGACACCGTTGCGCATGCTGTCCAAGGCTGAGCGGGACGCTGCATCGGATCAGTCCGTCTTGTTGTGCCTGAGCGATCTCGGCCACCTCGTGAGCACCTACGACGCCAGCGGGGCCACGCCCGCGTCGCCGCTGCGGAGTCCGTCAGAGGTGGTGCTGCTCCTCCCCTGGTCACTGCTCCCTGCTGTCGCAGAGCTCGATCTTGTGGCTCGAACCTCCTCGCGCGAGATTCCAAGTCGATACGCACCCGAGGACTGGCTGACGACGTGGCACCATTTCGTCGAGGACGACGACCGGCGGCTCGCCGCGCCCATGGACGGGATCGCTGGCCGTGAGCGCATGCTGCGCGGCCTACCCAACGTCGGGGCGAGGCACTACGTCCTCGGATCTCTGGCGTCCGAGAAGAGTGCGCTCGAGTACGGCTTTACGGCTTCATGGCAGCGAACCTTGAACACTGTCCCCCGTCATGAGCACGCGACGACTGCTTCGGCCACAGATCCGCTGGTCTTCACCAATCCCGGCAGCGCGCCAGAGGGGCTGAGCCCGCTCTTCGTCATTCACAGGGGTCGGCCGTCTTGAGGTCTGGCACGGGTGCCCAGACGTGCCAGCGAGCAGCCTGAGCGGATCCCGATGCTCGAGCTATCGGCAGCTCACTTGGAGCTGTACCCTCGATCAAGGCCATTCGGCTCCATCGCTCCAGTCACCACCGCTTGAGCAACGTCGGTGAGCCGAGCATTGTGGTTGCGCGAGTGGGTCCGGAGCCGGTCGAAGGCTGTGTCCATGTCGCTGTCGGTAGCCTGACTCACCTTTCCCTTCGCCTGCTCAATGATGACGCGGCTGTTGAGCGCATGGCTGAGCTGATCGTTGAGCGTGCGCGCGTCCCGCGCCGAGCGGTGCTGGATGATGGCGATCGTGGCGACGTCGGCAAGGCCCTGGGCGACGACCACGTCCTCGGCCGTGAGCGGACCCTGCTCGGTTCGAAAGAGGTTGAGTGCACCAAGTGTTCGACCCCGGAGTCGCATGGGCAGGCCATGGACGGACCGGAAGCCATGTGCGACGGCCATTGGCGTGAATCGCGGCCACCGCTCGTTGGAGTTCGCGAGGGCGATGTTGATGATCGCCTTCCCGCTTCGAACGCAGTCGACGCAGGGACCTTCGTCGGTCTGAACCTGGAAGAGCTCGAGGGTCCGCATCGACTCGCTTGACGACGCGATGAATTGGAGATCACCAGATGGAGAGGTCAGGAGCACGCCTGCGGCGTCTACGTCGATTGCCTCGACGCATCGGTCGCTCAGCACAGTGAGGACGTCGATCACGTCGTGGTTGTCGACAAGATTGTCGGCAAGCTCGACGAGCGGCGAGATGAGGAGCGACTCACGGGCCATCAGGCGCCGCCACGTGCAGCATCGGTGTGGCCTCGGGCGATCCGGAGCTCGACGGTGCGTCTACCACAAGGCATAGACCCGGGCGTCATCGCCGCGTCGACCCGGTCTCAAGCCACTCTCGCTGAAGCGGGTCAAAGAGGACTTCGCGGTAGATGACTCGGCCCGCGAGCGTCGGCGCCGTCACGGCGATCGCGAACGCGTGCGCCCGCAGCCGTGCGAGTGCCTCGCCGACGGGCATCGCCCCTTGCACTGCCACCATGCCGGCGGCCTGGTGCACCGTGAAGTCAAACGAGCCCCTCCGAACGAGCTCGTCTGCGATCGAGTCCGGTTGAGCGCCAACTTGGAGCGCCAGGACGGCTCGACCGACGACCGAGGCCATCAAGTGGGCGTCGGAGGACTGTGCCTCGGAGAGCGATCCAGCGCTGCGGTCAAAGAGGCTCAGCGCGCCCAGGCGGATCGCACCGATTCGCAGGGGGACGCTGAAGACCGACCGCGCACCGGCGGCGAGGGCGAGCGGGGCGTAGGACACCCACCCGTGCGATAGGGGGGCGAGGAGATCTGGCTCGGCGATGACCCCTTCGGACGAGCACGCATCAACGCTCGGGCCCTCGCCCAGCGACACCTCGAGGTCCATGAGCTCCTTGGCAATGCTGTTGCTGGTGCAGAACCCAGTCATTCTCCCGCCGGTCGGCGCGATGGCAATGCCAGCACCACTGACACCCACGAACTCAGCAGCGACGACGCACAGCGAGGGAGTGGCGCTCCCAGGCTGATTGTGGCGAGCGAGCTCTTCGTAGATGTCGATCAAGCGATCGATCGCCACGCGCGGACCACACTCCTCGCCGATGCTGCCGTCTCGGCGCATCCTGATCCAGCTCGAGCGTCGCGGCTCGGGTTCAAGTGCCCACAGAGAACGTCTGTCAAATTGGACGATGACGTCAGGGCCGACGACGCTGCAGCGGAGAAGGCGGCGGGCACCGACGCAGAGCGGCGATCAGCAACGCCCACCATTCGATCCACCCTTCGACTTCTGGCTTTGACGAATCGCAGAAGCAGGCAGGGTCCGGGCGCCTTCGGCAACCTCAATCATATATAGCCGCCCCGTGGCTCAACGACGTCGACAGGTCTGCACGTCAGCCGTGGTGCGCCGCCAGGGCGAGGCTGAGCAGCAGAAGCGCGAATGCCTCCACCGCGGCCGACGTACGGACCGAGTTGAGGCGCTCCCATCGATCGATCTGTGCTCGCCAATCGCCAGGCAGATCGCCGGCGTCCCACTCGATCAACGCGGCATTGATCGGTACGGTCCCACCCACGGTCAGCGCGAACCAGACGAGCAGCACTCCAACCCCAGCGCATCGCAGGGCCAGGCCAGGCGCAGCACGCTCGATCGCCGTTGCGGCGATCGCCGACGCGAGCGCGGCCAAGAACAGCGCGGGCACGAGCACTCGCATCGTCCGAATGAGGCCCTGCCGCAGCACGATGTGCGGACGGTCCTCGAGGCTCGCGAGCGGGCCGCGGACGCCCAGCCGGATCGCGAGCTCCTCGCCAGCCAGCAAGCCGGAAAAGAAGACGGCGATGACAGCTGTCAGGTCACCGGCGCTCATCGATGCTTCCAAGATCCCTCGACGCCGCTGTCGCGTGTCCGTGTTGGTGCACCTGCGGTGTGGAGGTCCGCCCACCAGTCGAGCCCGTCGAGCGAACCGGACGAGATCTCGGTAATCAGCTGGCGCACGAAGGCGAGTTCCGTCTCGCGCAGCGCGACACGGAACTCGTCCTCGACCCAAAAGAGCCGCGGAAGTCGCGCCTTTTCGTTGAGCTCCCGCGACGCACTCGCCTGGGCAAGCTCAACTTCAAGATGCTTCGCGCGCTCCTCGAGCAGTGAGACCACGTCCGACGGAGGCAGCGCCGGGAGGAACGAGAGGGCAGCATCGAAGGACGGGTAGTCGTTCACGGGTGTCGAGACGAGCTCGGTCATCCAGTCGTGCGCCTCGATCTTGCCGCTCTCGGTGACCCCGTAGACGGTGCGCTCAGGGAGCCGTCCCTCTCGCATCGTCTGGTGCGGCGAGATCAGTCCACGCTTCTCGAGGGACGCAACGACCGCATAGAGGGAGCCGTAGTTGAGTCGGACGCACTCGTGCTTGTGCCGCTGGCGCAAGGTCGTCGCCACTTCATAAGGGTGCATGGGGCGCTCGTACAGGCAGATGAGCACCGCCAGGGCAAGCGGGTTGCTCCGGTTCCGACCTGCCATCAGTCCTCCTGGGTCTACTCGATATAGAGTACCCGAATCAGGATCATGAGTCGGGTCCTTAGCGCGGCCCCTCTCCGGACCATGGGCCGTGCGGTCAGCCGACGCAGCGACCCCTCTCGATCTCCGAGATCAGCACCGACTCTCCGGCCGCCGTCCAGGCAACAGGCGGCCCGCACCAACGTCGAAATGTCGGGCTGAGCCAAGGGCACCCAGGACCTGAGACGTGCAGGCGTGGGCGATGCCGTGGCCGAGGTCACGAGTCGCCGTCTTCAGGTTCACGCTCGAATCTCGGCACGGCAAGTCCGGTGCGAGGAGACTTCCCCGAGCGATCAGGAAGTCGTTCGAGGCACTGACACTCTGTTGACCGGCCGATCGTCCGCCGCGATAGGGGTGTCTGTCAGCTTGTGAGGACGAGCGCGACGGCACGGAGCCGCTCGGGCACGACTCGCCACCAAACCCATCGCCCCCGCCGCTCGCCGTTGATGAGCCCGGCCGCTGCGAGAATCCGCGTGTGGTGAGAGATCGTCGGCTGGCTCTTGCCGAGGGGCTGCTCCAAGGCGCAGCTGCACACCTCGTCCTCGGCCGCGATCAGCGACAGCATCCGAAGCCGGACCGGATCGCTGAGCGCCCCAAAGATCTGCGCCATGTCGTGCGCCTGTACCTCGGAGAGCGCCTCGCTCGCGAGCGGGCTGCAGCAGCTCACCACCGAGTCGTCGATCGTGATCGTCTTGCGCTGTGCCATCGAGCGCATTCTACTATTGACAAGTCTCAATATGTCGACCATAGTGTGCATTGACCGTTGTCGATCTAAGGGGAGCCCATGTCACGGATCCAGCTCGCGCTCAACGTCTCGAACCTCGATGAGGCTGTCGACTTCTACTCGAAGCTGTTCAAGTCCGAGCCGGCGAAGCGCCGTCCCGGCTACGCCAACTTCGCGATCGACGAGCCCCCGCTCAAGCTCGTGCTGATCGAGGGGGGTGGCACGCCGGGCGCGATCAACCACCTTGGCGTCGAGGTGTTCTCCGCCGAGGAGGTTGCTGGCGCGATCGAGTACCTCTCTGGCGAGGGGCTCGCGACCGACGTGGAGAAGCAGACCACGTGCTGCTTCGCCGTACAGGACAAAGTCTGGGTCGATGGACCCGACGGCTCGCGGTGGGAGGTCTACACGGTCCTCGCCGACGCTGACGATGAGCACGGCCTCGGCGGCGGCGAGCGCTGCTGCACGTCGGCTTCTGCCACGACAGTGGCAGCCGCTGGCTCGACCACCTGCTGCTGAGCGCCAGAGCAACCATGGCGGCGTCGGGCTCGATCGACCTCTGGCGACGCCTGCTCGCTGAGTACCTCGGCAGCGCGCTGCTGGCCGCCGTCGTGATCGGCTCGGGCATCGCTGCCCAGTCGCTCTCCCCGAACGCGGTCGGCCTCGAGCTCCTGGAGAACGCGGCGGTGACCGGGGCTGGGCTCTTCGCGATCATCTTGATGTTCGGCCCGGTCTCCGGCGCGCACCTGAACCCAGTGGTCTCGTTCGTCGACGCCGCGTTCGGCGGCATCTCCTGGCGCCATGCGACGGCCTACCTCCCCGCACAGGTGGCCGGCTGTGTGAGCGGAGCCGTCCTCTCCAACGTGATGTTCTCCAAGGCGGCGATCTCGATCTCGACGCACCATCGGGCGACGCCGCAGCACCTCTTGTCAGAGGTCGTCGCCACGCTGGGGCTGCTGCTCGTGATCTTCGCCCTGGCGCGCACCGGGCGCGGTGCGACCGCTCCGGCAGCAGTCGGCGCCTACATCGCGGCCGCGTACTTCTTCACGAGCTCGACGAGCTTCGCGAATCCCGCAATCGCTATCGGACGGATGCTCTCGAACTCCTTCGCGGGGATCGCCCCGTCGTCGGTGCCCGCGTTCATCGGGGCCGAGGCGCTGGGCGGCGTCGTGGGCTTCGCGGTGATCCGCGCGCTGTACCCGGGCGTCACGCATGCCGACGCCGCTCGCGTCGTGCTGCCGCACTCCCTCGACGCCGCGCGCCCGCACGAGGACCCCACCCAAAGCTGACCTTGCACCCAGCCGTCTTAGAGGAGCCCGCATGCACCTGGTCGCAATAGGAGGGAGCGACGCGGGGATCAGCGCCGCCCTTCGTGCACGTGAGCTCGACCCTGCGGCCGACGTCACCGTCGTCGTCGCGGACGCCTACCCGAACTTCTCGATCTGTGGGATCCCCTACTACGTCTCGGGCGAGGTAACGCACTGGCGCAATCTGGCCCATCGGACGCTCGACGACCTCGAGGCGACCGGCATGCGCGTGCGCCTCCGGACAGTCGCGACGAAGATCGACGTCGCCGAGTCGGCGTTGCACATGATCGATGACACCGGGACCGAAGAGCTGGTCCACTACGACCAGCTCGTGGTCGGCACCGGGGCGCTGCCGGTCCGCCCCCCGATCGACGGCCTCGCCGGACCGATCGCCCTTGGGCCCGATGATGGCGTGCACCTCTTGCACTCGATGGGCGACACGTTCGAGCTGATGCGAACGCTCGAGGAGCGCAGGCCAGCGAGCGCGGTCATCGTGGGGGCGGGCTACATCGGCCTCGAGATGGCCGAGAGCCTGACGACGCGCGGCATCTCGGTCACCCACCTCGAGCAGCTCGACGAGGTGCTCCCGACGGTGGACCCGAGCCTCGGGGCGATGGTGAGCACCGAGCTCGCCGCCAACGGCGTCACTGTCATGACCGGCACCGCGGTCACCCGGATCGCGAGAGCCCCGTCGGGATCAACCGGCCGCCTCCAGGTCGACGCCGTCGCGTCCGGCCGCGCCGTCACCGTGCACGCCGACATGGCGCTGGTGGTGGTGGGGGTCCGGCCCGACACCTCCCTCGCGGTCGACGCAGGGGCGGCGATCGGCGCCCGAGGTGCGATCAACGTCGACCGATGCATGCGGACGAGCCTCGATCGCGTGTTCGCCGCGGGCGACTGCGTCGTCACGCACCATCGGCTCCTCGGCGTCACATACGTGCCGCTCGGGACGACCGCCCACAAGCAGGGACGGGTGGCGGGCGAGAACGCGCTCGGAGGCAGCCGGGAGTTCGAGGGCAGCCTCGGCACCCAGGTCGTCAAGGTCTTCGACATGGTCGCGGCCCGAACGGGCGTGCGCGACAACGAGGCTGCCGCTGCCGGCTTCAGTCCCGTCACCGTCGAGTTCGAGGCCGACGACCACAAGGCGTACTACCCCGGCAGCCATCGCATCGCCATGCGCTACACGGGCGACCGGACAACTGGCCGGCTACTCGGCGTGCAATTGTTCGGCCACCGCCACGCAGAGGTCGCGAAGCGGATCGACATCGCGGCGGCGGCGATCTTCAACGGCATGTCGGTCGAGGCGATGAGCGATCTCGATCTCTCGTACACACCCCCGCTCGGCAGCCCCTGGGATGCCGTCCAGATGGGCGCTCAGGCCTGGGTTCGAGCGCAGCGCCCGGGCGTCGGGTAGGTCTCACCCGCGGTCCGCTTGGCGAGTGGGCTGCGGGGTCGCTCGACTGCTCCGAATCGAGAGCCGACGAGCGCGCTGTCAAAAGGCTCTTCCTGGGCGTTCGGGCGGTCGGTGCTCACCACATTCGTGCCGCGTCGTTCAAGAACACGAGCCCACGGCTGTTCAAAGAGATGACAGCGACCACAGCGGGTTCCCGGCCACGTCTGGAGCCGGCGTCGCCGCCGCAACCGATTGCGCCGGCTTCCGGCTGCGGTAAGAGTGAGCGAGTGCCGATCATGGAGCCGCACCACGACCTCGCCCACGACGTCGCCGCTGACACCGCCTGGAGCGAGTCGTACTACTTCAACGCCTATGACCCAGACTCTGACTCAGGCTTCTTCACGAGGATCGGGATCCGCCCCAACGAGGGAACGATGGACGTGGGACTGTCGGTCTGGCTCCCCGGCGGCGATCTCGCCGAGTACCGCCACCAAGTCGAGTGCCACGAGATGCGCTCGGCCCCCTTGGATGTCGGGGGCGTCCGCTACGAACTGCTCGAGGCCATGCGGCGCTGGCGGCTCGTGGCCGACGTCGCGGCCTCAGCCAGGCGATGCCACCCCTCGACGCCGGAACGCCGGCCTGTCGCGATCGCCCTCGACGTCACGTTCGAGGCGCTGACCCCGGCAGTGGGGAGTGCGGGGCGAGGCGAGTCAGGCCCGGGGTCCAGTGCGTCACGGGCCGCGGCGACGACCACCGGCAAGGGGCACCTCGAGCAGGCCGGCCGGTGGACGGGCACCCTGACGGTCGACGGCGTCAGGCACGAGTGGGGGGACGCTCGCGGCAATCGCGACCGATCCTGGGGGCCCCGTCGCTGGGGAGAGCCACCGATGTGGCGGTGGTTCTCGATCAACATCGGCGACGAACTGCATCTCGGCGGCATCAGGCTCGGGACTGACGCCGGCGATCTGCATCGGGGCTGGGTGTGTGCAGACGGTCTCGTCACCTCGGTCCGGCACTGGGGGCTCACGACCGAGCTCGACGACGACCAGCTGACGCAGCGGGTGATCCACCTCCAGGCCGTCGACAAGTCCGAGCACACCTACGACCTGACGGGCACGGTCCTGCGAGTGGCGGACATCGGCCGGCCGGGCGGCACGGTGATCAACGAGGGGCTCACAGCATGGAGGTACCAGCGCGCCGACGGGACGACCGCGGTCGGCTACGGCATCGGGGAGTACCTCCATCAGGTCGACGCGCGCGGGAGTCCTCGGGTCCCCGTCACGTGACCGCGTGACAAGCGACGTCGCCGAGCTGCTCGGTCTGGCGCTCGGGGGCACGGTGACGTCGCTCCGACGACTCTCAGGTGGGGCGTCGCGAGTGACAAGTGCCGTGGACATCGAAGACGCACACGGCGGGCGACGTCATTTGATCCTGCAGCAGCTGCGCAACGCCGAGCACGGCCAGGCGGCCAACGTCGAGATGCAGGCCGCTCTGCTGCGCACGGCCCTTCGGGCCGGCGTCCCAGTGCCAACGGTGCTGGCCGCGGGGGAACCCGATGGGCTCGACGCGGGGTGGCTCGTCGTCGAGCATCTCGACGGCGAGACGATCGCTCGCCGCCTCTTGCGCGACGACGCCTATGGCGAGGCGCGCCGACGGCTCACCGTTGACGTCGCCGAAGCGCTCGCACGCATCCACGACATCGATCCGCAGGACATCCCCGGGCTGCCAGGCTCCGACCCCTTCGAGCGACCGCTCGAGCTCCTCGACACGACCGGCGAGGTCCGACCGGTCCTGGAGCTCGGCTACCGATGGCTGGACGCCAATCGACCGCCGGTGACGGGGCGGACGGTGGTCCACGGCGACTTTCGCATGGGCAACCTGCTCGTGGACGAAGCGGGGCTGCGTGGGGTACTCGACTGGGAGCTCGCCCATGCAGGGGATCCAGCCGAGGACCTCGGGTGGCTCTCGGCCCGAGCGTGGAGGTTCGGCGGCACGGCTGAGGTGGGCGGATTCGGACAGCTCGATGACCTCTTGGCGCGCTACGCGGCAGCAAGCGGCCGGGCGATCGAACCGGCCACCGTCCGGTGGTGGCAGGCGTACGCCTCGCTCAAGTGGGCGGTCATCTGCGGGCTGCAGGCGTCCGCTCACTTGGGCGGCGCCACCCGATCGGTCGAGCTGGCCGCGATCGGTCGACGAGTCTGCGAGAGCGAGTGGGACCTGCTCGGACTCATTGGCATCGAGCGCCCCGAGATGCCCGACGTCGTCGACGGCACCACAGACGCTCCCGCCCCGTTCGGACGTCCGAGCGCGATCGAGCTGCTCGAGGCGGTGGACGAGTACCTCGGCACCAAGGTGTTGGCCGCCGCCGAGGGGGCGACGCGCTTCGAAGCACGAGTCGCACGAAACGTGCTCGAGACCGTGGCCCGAGAGCTCACCTTCGGCCCCAAAATGCAGATGGCACATCGCCGCCGAATCGCAGGTCTTGGCTACGCGGACGACGCCTCGCTGGCAGCAGCAATCCGTGCCGGCGACGTTGACGAGGGGATCGCAGAGGTGGGCGCAGTGCTCGCCCACTCCGCTGTCGATCAGCTGCGCGTGGCGAATCCCGGCTACGCCGCGACGTCCTTCCCGGCAGCTCGACGTGGCCTGCCGCTCCGCGGTCAGTCCGGTTGAGGCACGTCGGTCCAGGGGCGATCGAACCACCGTTGGATGCGGGTGCTTCCAAACGCGGCCTTCTCGGCGGCGAGCTGCACCGACGGAGCCTCATAGGTGCCGCTCGGTGCCTGTCCACTGCGGAACCTGACTTCGACCCGTGCCACCTCATCGTGCCCGAACTCGAGATAGCACATGCCATAGCCGTCGTACTCCGAGACGGCGGGGCCGCCTCGGATGAGCGAGCTGATGCGCTGGGCGGCTACGCCTGCCTGTCGCTCCGAGAAGACCCCGGCTTTGGGCGTCCCGACGCTCGTGACGTCGCCGACGGCGAACACTTGTGGGTACGAGGTCTCGAGCGTGAGGGGATCGACGGGGATCCAGCCATCGACGGCCAAGCCCGACTCAGCGACGACCGCCGGCACGTGGTGAGCGGGCACGCCGAGGAACAAGTCGTAGCCCATGTCGGCTCCGTCGGCGAACCGGGCGACCTTGGCGATCGGGTCGAGTTCGCGCACGAGCTGATTGGGGAACCAACCAATGCCGCGCCGGTCGAACGCCTCGAGCAGAAACTCTGATGCCGTCGGCGACGGCGGGATCGGCACCGGCAGTGGCATGACGAGGGAGATCTCGGACCGATCCCGCAGCCCGCGGGCAATCAGGTAGTCGTGCAGCAGCAACGCCGTCTCGCTCGGAGCGGGCGGGCACTTAAAGGGCGTCGAGGTGACACCGACGATGACTCGACCGCCGTCGAAGTCCGACAGCACCTTGCGCAGGCCGAACGCGCCCTGCAGCGTGTAGAACTCGTGCCCCGCCTCGACGAGTCCGGGCGTCGCGCCGGGATCGAGATCCGCCCCAAGGGCAACCACCATCACGTCGCCTTCGAAGCGTCCTGCATCAGTCTCGACGCTGCGTCCCACCGGATCGATAGCCCGGATGGTGGACTGCACGAAGCGCACGCCGGGCTTGACCAGATCACTGTACGGGTGGCGCACCGCCTCGGGCGCGGCGCGCCCGAACATCACGTCGAGCTTGGAGAAGCCGAACACGAACTCGTCGGCCCGGTCGATCAACACGACCTCGACGTCGTCACCGAATTCTGTGGACAGTCGCGTCGCCAGCTCCAAGCCGCCGAACCCGGCTCCCAGCACCAAGACCCGCATCACTGACCCCTCCTGTCGAATCGGATCGTCATTTCTTCGTCTACGGACGTGAGCCATGTCCAACCCGATCCACTCGTCGTCGTGGAAACTCGCCGGACCTCGAACCCGTCACCTCGAGGCGCCGACCGTACTCCGCCGTACGTCCACTGAGTCGAGATGCGCCTGAGACGATGGGGGTCGTCAGGGCGACGTGGGCTGCGCTCGAGGCTTCGCCGGAGATGCGGCCCCGCTGCCAGCATCTGCACCCCTGAGGGTCGAGGTGCACCTGTTGGTGGAGCAACCCCAGTCGGTCGGTCAGCCCTGGGATCGCAAGTTCACACGTAGCCTGCGAGCCCTACAGCTGATCCAGGAATCGGAGCAACCATGACCACGACCGTCAACGAGATCGCTCAAGGCATCTACCGGCTCTCCACGCTGGTGCGCGAGATCGGACCCGACGGGTTCACGTTCAACCAGTTCCTCGTCGACGACGACGAGCCCCTGCTCTTCCATACCGGCCATCGCTCGATGTTCCCGTCGATCTGCGAGGCGATCGAGACGGTCCTGCCGGTGAGCAGCTTGCGGTGGATCACCTTCGGCCATGTCGAGTCCGACGAGTGTGGAGCGATGAATGACTTCCTTGCGGCTGCTCCATCGGCGCTGGTGGCGCACGGTGCACTGGGGTGCCTGGTCTCCCTCAACGAGATGGCAGACCGACCCCCGAGGTCTTTGGCGGACGGCGAGGTCATCGAGACGGGCAACCACCGTCTTCGTCACATCGACACGCCGCACGTGCCTCACGGGTGGGACGCGAGGGTGCTTTTCGACGAGGCGACTCGAACGCTCTTCTGCGGTGACCTCTTCACCCGCCTCGGCGGTGGCCCCGCGCTGACAGAGGACGACATCGTGGGTCCCGCGATGGAAGCAGAGGCCCTCTTTCGAAGCACCTGCCTCGCGCCAGACTCCGCCTCGGTCATGCGCAAGCTAGGTGCACTGGAGCCCACGACCCTGGCACTGATGCACGGCTCGTCATTTCGCGGCGCCGGTCGCGGGGCACTCGACGATCTCGCAAGCGCGTACGAAGCGCAGTACTCGATCTAGGTGCAAGAGGAGAAGCTGTGAGCCAGGGGCCGCGACGGAGTGTCCGTGAGCGTCTCAGCGGCCCGGAGGATCACGGCTCAAGCCGATAGATCCGCGCTGCGTTCGCGAACATCATCGCGTCGCGCTCACTCGGAGAGAACGGTGCGGCGATCTTTTTGAGGCCGTTCCACAGCACGCGGTAGGACAGCGAGAATCGGTCGACCGGGAAGTTCGACTCGAACATGCAACGATCTGGGCCGAAGCACTGAATCGTGTGGTCGTAGTAGCGGCGCTGCTGTGCCACGAACTCGTCCGAAGTGGGCGGGCGCTCGGCGGTGTGCCATCCGAAGCCGTTGTCGGGCATGGCGAGCCCACCGAGCTTCGCGACGACGTTGTCGCAGCGGGCGAGATCTGCGAGGTCGAGCTTCCACTGCTCGAAGATCTCCTCGCGCAGATGCGCGTAGGGGCCGACGCCGAGCGGTGTGCCGAAGTGGTCGAGCACCATCAACGTGTCAGGGACCGCTCGGGCCAGTGCTGCGAACTCGCCGTTCTGATAGTGATAGTGCCACGCGTCGTAGGTCATGGACCGCCGGCCGAGCCAGGTGACCCCGGCCCTGAACTGAGGGTCGGCGTAGCGTCCCGGTGCCGCGCGGCCTGGGATCATCAGCGCCTCTGGGTGCTCGGCACTCGCCCCCGCATCGCGGATGCCCCGGAGCAGGCCGGCCCCGGCCGCCTCGTGGGCGTCGAGCGCCTCGTCGAGGTGTTCGAGGTCGGCAAGGTCGGCGTGGGCGACGATCCCCGAGATGAGGTGGCCCGGTTCTCGGACGGCCGCTGCGGCGACGAACGCCGTCTCGCCGACTGGCCTCAGCCACGGGGGACCGTCCGTGGCGTACCCGGCTCCACACTCAATGAAGACCGTTCGCTCGACGAGGTGGCCGCTGTGCACGTCAGCCAACAACTCGTCGAGCCCGTAGCGCAAGCCCCTACCGCGGGGCCAGAGGTGGTGGTGCGGGTCGATGATCCGCTGGCCGGGCGCTTCGACCTCCTCGTCGACCTGGCCGTACCACTCAGGCGTCAACGGCTGTGTCATTCGAGCCCCCTTCTCGGGCGCCACCTTCGCGAGCGAGATGGCGATGCGAACTCCCGGGAGCAGTGACGAGAAGGGATCGCCGTACGCTCCCTAGCACCCGACTCGAGGCATGCAAGCTCGAGGCATCTCAGGTCAGCCCGCCGATGCAGATCGCGCGTGGACGTGCGATTGATCAGGGTCAAGCGCGCGAGGGACGCACACGTTGGAGATCAGTTCCTGGGTAGCTCGGAGAACGGCATGTGTGCCAGGTCGCCTGGCTCCTTGGGAAGTCCAAGCGTTCGCTCGGCGATGATGTTCCGCTGAATCTGGTCGGTACCGCCGAAGATCGGGAGGGCCTGCGCGCTCAACGCCTGACTCGTGACAATGAGAGCGGGCACACCGCCTTGCTGTTGGGAGACAACGGCTCGATCATCGTCGTCGTATGCGTGCAGCATGCCGCGGGCACCAAGGATCTGAAGACCGAGGTCGCGCTGGAGTCGGACGATGTTGCCCATCGCCAGTTTTGAGAAGTTTGCGATGCCAGCGATGTCGCCGCCTGCCGCGCGAGCCGCCTTGTGTCGTTCCGTGTTCAGCCGGATGATCTCGCGGAGGGTGTGGAGGCGGACCAGCCCCTGGCGGATCAGGGGGTCCTTGTTCTTGCCGAAGGTCCTCGCGAGCTCGATGTAGATGTTCGCGGGCGATCGTGGCCCCGTCGGCGAGGTGGATCGGCGCGGCGTCGTGCTCGCACGGACGACGAGATCCCCCACGCGCTTGTCGAGATCCCCAGCGATCGTCCCGGCTCGCGCAACTGCGGCTCCCCGTGCCGGCACGTCGCCCCCAGCGCCCATTCCAGAGCGCTCCACCTGCAGCGTCGTATTGGCCACCCTCCAGCCGTTGTCGACCTCACCGATTCGGTCACTGTCATTGGCTACGGCGTCGGTGAAGAAGACCTCACTGAACATCGTGCTGCCAGTCATCTCACGAAGGGGTCGGACCTCGACACCCGGCTGGTGCATGTCGAGCACGAACCACGTGATCCCCTGATGCTTCGGTGCATCGGGATTGGTTCGCGCAAGCAGCATGCCGAGATCTGCGAGATGGCCGCCAGAGGTCCACACTTTTTGGCCGTTGACGATCCAGACGTCGCCATCGCGCGTCGCCCGGGTCGACAGGCTCGCAAGGTCGGATCCCGCCCCGGGCTCGCTGAAGAGCTGGCACCATCCCCTCTGTCCGGTGACAATGTCACGAACGAAGGCCTCGACCTGCGCGCGAGAGCCGTGCTGCACGATCGTTGGCGCGGCGAGTGCGAGGCCGAGCCCTTGCGGGGCGCCCAGTGCGCCATACGCCGAGATCAGCGCCTGCGCTCGCAGCGCGTCGCTCCTGCTCATGCCACGTCCGTAGCTGTCGATGGGCAGGAGCGGCGCGGACCAGCCCGCGAGACCAAGTCGCTCCCACCACTCCGCAACCGTGACCTCGGGGTCCCAGTTGACCTCGAGCCAGTCGCGCAGCTCGTCGAGGGGATCGTCCAGCACCGCTCTGTCCGCCTCCTCGTGGCTCAGGTGAGAGCCACCTGACGCAGCACGATTAGCCCTCATCTGGCGTGCTGACGACGCCGGCCATGTTCGCGTTGGCCTGCGCCTGCTCGACGAGATGGGGAATGACCTCACCCAGCTCTGCGGGGTCCCACTTCGACTCCCTCGACACCGTTGGTCCGGCCCGCCAGCCTTCCGCGACACTGATGCGACCGCCGCGCACGTTGAACACGCGTCCCGACACCGCTCTCGACTCGACGCTCCCGAGCCAGACGACGATCGGCGAGATGTTGTCAGGAGCACTTGGGTCGAACTGGTCCGCAGGGGGCTCTGGGGCCCCGCGGCCTGCACGCAGCGGAATCGTCATCCGGGTTGCGGCAGCAGGGGAGATCGCATTCACGGTCACGCCGTAGCGCGCCAGCTCCATCGCAGCAATGATGGTGAACGACGCGATGCCGGCCTTTGCGGCACCGTAATTCGCTTGGCCAATGTTGCCGTAGATCCCTGACGGTGACGCGGTGTTGATGATGCGCGCATCAACGTCCTCGCCGCTCTTGGACCGCTCACGCCAGTACGCGGCCGCAAAGTGTGACGGACCGAACGTGCCTCTGAGGTGGACTCGAATGACGGCGTCCCACTCCTCGAAGGTCATGTTCACGAGCATCCGATCCCGCAGGATGCCGGCATTGTTGACGAGCACGTCAAGATGCCCGAACTCCACGATCGCCGAGGTGACGAGATTCCTCGCCCCTTGCTCGTCGGACACGTCATCGCCGTTGACGATCGCCCGGCAGCCCATCGAGCGGATCTCCTCTGCGACGTCCTGGGCGGGGCCCATGGACGCCCCCGTTCCGTCGACCTCGGCACCGAGATCATTGACGACGACATGAGCGCCCTGACGGGCGAACTCGAGGGCGTGCTCCCTGCCGATGCCCCTGCCCGCGCCGCTCACGATCACCACCCGACCCTCGCAGAGTCCGTCCACGGCTCGCCCCCTCGCTCATCGCGGCCACACTCTCGGTCATCGAGGTGCTGCCGCGAATCTACTGCTGCAATGTGGAGGGCCCCGGCCGACCTGTGGTCACCTTCGCTGCTCGCGAAGGAGTCGCTTGTAGATCTTCCCGTTGTCCTGGCGGGGCAGCACGTCGACGAACTCGATCTGCTTGGGGCACTTGAAGTGAGCGAGGCGCTCACGACAGAACATGATGAGCTCTTCGGCCAGGCTGTCCGAAGCCACTGCGCCGCGCTGCAGCTCGATGACGGACAGCACGGCCTCACCCCACTCCTCGCTCGGGACGCCGATTGTCGCTGCGTCAGCGACTGCGGGATGTTCCAGGAGGAGTCCGTCGATCTCAGCGGGGTAGATGTTGACGCCGCCCGAGATGATCAGATTCGCACTGCGGTCGGTCAGGAAGAGGTAGCCATCCTCATCGAAGTAGCCGACGTCGCCGAGCGTGAAGTAGTTGCCTCGATAGGCCGACTCGGTCTTCGAGTCGTCCTTGAAGTAGGAGAATTGCAATCCCTCGGGCGCACGAAGGTAGATGAGTCCCACGTCGCCTTGGGCCACAGGGTTGCCGTCGTCGTCGCCGATGATGACCTGTCCAGGTGTAACGGGAAGTCCCACCGTCCCGGGCCGCTGCAGCCACGTGGCAGCGTCGACGTAGCTGCCGACTCCCTCGGTGGCGGCGTAGTACTCCATGACGACCGGTCCGAACCACTCGATGATCCGGTGCTTCACCGGAACAGGACAAGGGGCCGCACCGTGCAGCACGTGGCGGAGCGACGAGACGTCGTAGCCGCGTCGCACCCGCTCAGGCAATGAGAGGAGCCGGTGGAACATCGTCGGCACCATGTGCGTGTGCGTGACGTGGTGCTCATCGATGAGGCGCAGTGCGTGCTCTGCGTCCCAGGTCTCCATCAGCACGACGGTGGCTCCGAAGAAAAGGGGTATCGACATCGAGAATGCGAGCGGTGCCGCGTGATAGAGGGGACCGGTGCACAGATGCACGTCGCCGCCGTCGGCGGCATAGCCGCCCATATTGGCAACCACCGGAGATGCAGCAGTCGGCCGCAAGACCCCCTTTGGCCGCCCGGTCGTGCCTGAGGTGTACAGCATGGTGCCGCCTCGCGTGGGGTCCGCCAGCGCGTCGGGGCTCTCGTCGGCGAGTGCGTCTTCGTAGCTCTCAAATGACTCGACGCCGCCGCCAAAGGCGAGTGCGACCTCGCAGGTCCGAGACGCCGCACGAGCCGCGATTGCAAGCGCACCCGCGGCGTGGTCGGCCAGGATCGCCTTGGCCTCGCAGTCAGCCACGATGTAGCCGGCCTCGTCGCCCGTCAGGTGCCAGTTGACAGGCGTGAGCCGCAATCCTGCTCGCTGACAGGCGAAGAACGCCTCGGCGAACTCGGGTCGGTTGCCGCTGAGGAGCGCTACCGCGTCGCCCGACCTGAGACCTCTGCGACGAAGGGCCCGGGCCAGGCGATTCGCGTTGGCGTCAAGCTCACCGAAGGTCCGACGTCCTTGCGGGCTGACGATCGCCTCGGCGTCGGGCCGTGCCGCCGCCCAGACGCCGAGGTCTGCCATCGCTACGCCGCAGCCAGCGGAGACGTGGCGAGGTCACGTCTGATGCAGAGCAGCTCACTGGCCAGCATCGCCGCTCTCTCTTCGCCAAGCTCTGGCGATCGGACAAGCACGCTGCACGTCATCTGCACGACCACGTCGCAATGGTACGAGTCGGGAGGGTCGGTAGCCTGCGGGGGATCCAGCGGGTGATCGGAGAGTCTCACCATGGCCCCAACAAAGGTGCTCTCCGGTCGCGTGGCGCTTGTAACAGGTGCGAGTCGTGGGATCGGAGAGGCCATCGCTCGGCGGTTCGCCGCTGAAGGCGCACTGGTCGGCGTCACCGCCCGGACCCAGGCGGAGGGGGACCATCGCTTCAGCGGGAGCCTTGCGAGCACCGTGACGGCGATCCATGGCGCGAACGGCACGGCGATCGCCGTCCCGGCGGATCTGAGCCGAATTGAGCATCGAGTTCGCGTCGTCGAGACGGTCAGCAATGAGTTCGGTCCGATTGACGTGCTCGTGAACAACGCGGCCATCACGTACTTCACGTCGTCTTCGGAGTTTGACCTCCGCCGCTGGCAGCTGATGTTTGACGTGCAGGTGCTCGCGCCGTTTCATCTCTGCCAGCTCGTCGTTCCCGGGATGCGCTCGGCTCACGCTGGATGGATCCTGAACATCTCATCGCCTGCTGCCACCCATCCGAAGGGGCCACCATATGCAGCCGGCGGCGGACACACGGTCTACGGAATGTGCAAGGCGGCCCTTGAGCGTTTCTCCACGGGCTTGGCCTCCGAGCTGTACGACGACGGGATTGCGGTGAACGCATTGTCGCCAACCGGCCTCGTTGTGACACCGGGCGTTGTCCACCACGAGTTGGACAAGCGCATTCCGAAGGAGCGACATGAGCCGGTTGGCGTGATGGCTGAGGCAGCGCTGCTGCTCTGCTCACAGGAGCCACGGGCCGTCACCGGGAGGATCGTGTGGTCCCAGGAGCTGCTCCGTGAGTTCAACGTCGCGATGAGCAGCGAGGAGTGAGGAGTGATCGCCCCACTGGGCCAACGATGAGGCGGAGGTGGGCACCGCAGGTCTTCGCTCGATACCAACGCGGCGCGCGGCCAGACGGGGAGGGATCTGGTCCGACGCCGTCGCTCGAAGACATCGAAGATGCCCTCGTCGATGGCGACCGCCCAATCTCGAGCGGGACGGCGCGTGCCGCGCTCAGGCACCGCACGTTTCGCATCGTCTTCATTGGTGCGTTCGCATCCAACATCGGAACCTGGATGCAGAACGTGGTGCTCGGCGCCTATGCCTACAGCCTCACCCACTCGAGCATCTTCGTGGGTGTCTTGATCTTCGCGCAGCTCGGACCTGCACTCTTCTTGTCGATGGTGGGCGGCCTCGTGGCCGACCGGGTGAATCGCAAGCGGCTTCTCATCGTCGTGTCGTTCGAGCAACTCGTTTTCTCCGCACTGCTGGCGTGGGTCGCGACCAATCCGTCGCCCTCCCACGCACTGCTCGTGCTGATGGTCGTCATGGTGGGCGTTGGCAATGCCCTCTTTGCCCCCGCGTACTCCGCAATCCTCCCGAGCATGGTCGGCAGGCAGGATCTTCCAGGCGCGATCTCGCTCAACTCGGCCCAGATGAACGGCTCACGGGTCATCGGGCCGATCATCGGCGGGGTCGCATACCACTTCGCCGGGCCTGCCTGGGTCTTCGGGGCGAACGCGCTCACCTACCTCTTCGTCGTGGCATCTCTCATGATCGTCACGCTGCCTGACGTCGCCAACAGGACGCAGTATCCGAGCCGCTGGCGGGAGCTCACCGCAGGGATCACGGTGGCCCGAGAGGACCGCGTCGTGGGCCGATGCCTTGTGACCATCGCTCTCTTCTCGTTCATGGCGCTGGCATTCATTGGCCAAATGCCCGTGGTCTCCGCACGCAATCTGGGGGTCTCGCCCAACTCTGCGACCTACGGCGTCCTCTATGCCTGCTTCGGGATGGGGGCCCTCCTCGGGGCCATCTCGGTTGGCACGTGGCTGGCCCGACGGTCAAAGCCGCTGATCGTTCGCGTCTGTTTGGTGTGCTACTCGGTCTCGCTGGCGACGTTCAGCCTCCTTCGCGAGGCCCTGCCTGCATTCTTCATCGTCATGCTCGTCGGCTTCTTCTACTTCGCATTCGTCACCTCGCTGAACACGGTGCTGCAGACCAACCTGGACGACGCCGTTCGAGGGCGTGTCATGGCGCTGTGGATCATGGGCTTTGGCGGCACCATTGCTCTCGGGAACCTGCTGCTCGGTCCGGTTGTCGCGCAGATCGGCATCACTGACGTCCTCCTCTTCGGCGCTGCCGTCGCCCTCGTGCTGGCCTGGTACGCCGACGTCAGACCGGATGCCACGTCAATCGAAGTGGGGCGCGGACCCTTGGAGGTTGCATGAGATGCAACCTCTCGTCGATCCCTGCTCGGGCTCAGCGTCAGCTGTCGTCAGCCCTGGCCGCTGCCGACAGCTGTGACGCCTTCGGTGTGCCGGTCAGGGTCGTCACTGGGTGGACGGGGAGGAGTTCGGGGATCCGCGGTGACTGGCTGAAGTTGAAGTCCGAGATGAGACTGCCCAGCAGGGTCTTGTCCTCTCGGATGTCTGGTCTCGGGTCAGGTCGACCGTCTGTCGCAGGATCAATGCGCTGCCCGTTCAAGAAGTCGTCCTCGATGAACTTGTCGTAGGCGTCGAAGCTCAGAGTCTGGTGATCGATGAAGCCCTTCCTCGCATAGGGACTGATCACTATGCCGGGGACTCGAAGCCCGTAGCCGTTCTGATCGACGGCTGGCGGCACGACGTGGTCGTAGAAACCTCCCCAGTCGTCCCATGACAGGAAGATCGCAGACGAGCTCCACTCCGGGCTTCTCATCACGGCGTTGATCAAGCTCGTGACGTAGCTCTGACCGAAGCTGACCGGTGACGGCGGGTGCTCGCTGACCTCTCCTGACGGGACGACCCAGGACACCGCCGGCAGGGTGCCTTGCTTTGCCGCCGCATAGAAGCGCTTGACCGATTGGATGTTCTTGAGCTGGTGGTCCGCCTTCACCGTGTCGAACCACGGCAGCGGGTTCCAGATCCCCGGCGTGTTGGACGACTGCTTGACCGGCGCGCAGGTCTCGGCCGCCGGATTCGCGCAGTCTGGCTCCGTCCCGCTCACGACGTAGTAGCCCCAGCTCACGTGCGACTTGTGGAGGAGGTAGGTGAGGTCCGTCCAGGCGTAGATCGGCTGGCCGCTCGTTCCCGTCTTCCCGTTGTAGTACGTCGGAAAGCTCGGCGGTCGCTCTATCGGCCTCGTCTGCAGCGAGTTCACGCAGCTGGATGGGTTGTTGTGCAACGTGCAGAAGGCCGACCACTCCGAGACGAGGAAGAGGTGCTCGGGGAGGCTCCACGAGGCGTTTGGCTCGAACATGTGGTCCTGCAGCACGAAGTTCTTCGCGTACGTCCAGTAGTTCGGAATGTCACCCCTTGTGTGGTAGCCCATCACGTCGGGCTTCAACGAGTTGGTGCACGCAGGGTTCGTCGGGTCGATGCAGTTCTTCTTGCCCGCCTCGGCCTGCTTGATGAAGCCATCCATCTTTCCGCCGTCGATGTCGGCAACGGCATTGCCGGCGCTGTGGGGTCCGCCTCCGTTGACATCAGCGTGGTCGACGAAGGGTGCGACGCACTTCTTCGTGGCCGGGTTCGGGACGCAGACAGTGGGCTTCCCGCTCGCCATCGGTATGCCGTCAGCCCCTGGGAACGTGCCGAAGTACGAGTCAAAAGAGCGATTCTCCTGCTGGATCACGATCACGTGCTTGATCTTGTGGATCCCAGCCGGGACGATGTAGCTGCCAGTCGGGCCACCGCTCACTCGCTCCACTCTGGGAGTTGACGACGCAGGCTGGCTACCAAGCGAAATGACCGCGACGATGAGCGCGGCCACGACGGCAAGCGCCATCGGCATCGTGGCCGATCGTGACTTCAAAAGACGTATAGGCCCCATGGTCTTTGCCTTTCAACTCGTTTGGATCATTCGAAGTGTGTGAAGCGCGCTCGTCGCAAGAGTCGCGAGCCGACATTCAGTGAGTCTGTGGAGCCGCGCCCCGCGGGTGCCTGGTGGCGCGACGACGGGCGTAGGTCTCGGTTCCCATGGGCTCACGACGACCTCCCGCCTGCAAGGCTGTCCGCGTCATCCGAGGATCACGTCAAGCATCGACGCTAATGATGGATTGCGGCTGAGTTCATTCAGCATCCCGTGGTGAGCGGCAATTGGATGAAGATTTGTCCACAGGATCGAGTCGCACCAGGGCCTGAATGCACACGTGGTCAGCGTGCGCCCTCACGTCAGCCTGACAAAGAGGGCAACGGCACGCCGAGTCCACAGAGGCCCTACCTGCAACAAGAGCCGGATACGAGGCCCGCCGACACCATCGTCGCAGCGTCACAAGAGTCATGGCTCGCTGAGTGCCGCTGCCCACACGGCGACCGCCGCGGCCGCCTCTCGTTCTGTCTTGCGTAGCGCGTGATCACCGTCGACCACAACCAGCGTGACGTCTCCGGGGATCGTGGCCGTCTCCCGCTCGAGTTCCTCAGGGGTGGCGAACGCGTCGCGACGCCCCGACACAAAGAGGCACGGCAGGTGCAGATCAGGGAAATGAGCTGTCCGCAGCCGCTCGGGCTGCCAAGGAGGGTGCAATGGGTAGCTCACCAGCACGAGGCCCGCTACCTCCAGACCTCCGGCGGCCGCCATCGAGCACATACGTCCCCCAAACGAGCGGCCACCGATCGCCACTTGGCTTGTCGGCACCACGAGCCGCCGCGCCAGCGCCGCCGTCGCGTCGCGCACGACCTCTACACATGCCTCGGGCCGATCGGGTCGGGACCTTCTCGCCGCCTGCCCTGGAAACTCCACCCGCTCCACCGCGATTCCCAGCTCAGACAGTGCTTCGTCGATGGCGACGAGCCCCGTCTGGTCGCGCCTCGCGCCGAACCCCGGCGTGAGTACGAGGCCGGCAAGATTCGACCTGGTCATCGCGATCATGATGCTCGATGCGGTGCGCGCGCGCATCTGGCCCTCGTTGGACCAGCGCCCGGACGAGACACCGGCTCGTGGCGATCGACACGTCGAGTGCCCTGTTGGTCGTCGGGCGAGTTGCGCACCGACACCGCTCAGCCCCGTCGTAGAGACAGACGACACGCAACGCGTCATCACGGCGTCATCTGAAGCTCTTTGGCCCTCGGCCTGAAGGCGAGACTGCTCGCGGGGCACCGGCATGCCGATGAAGTAGCCCTGGGCGATGTCACCGTCGAGGGCGAGCAGCAGCTCGAGCGTCTCGGCGTCTTCGATACCCTGTCGTGACCGCCCGTTAGGGGTTGCCCGCCTGTGCGAAGTGGATGTCCTCGATCCCGTCGCCGGACCTCAACTCTGATCCGGCATTTCCCACATCCTGTCCCGAACGCCTCTGTCCACCCCTGGCCGCTGTCCGCGCGAGGCGACCCAACGTTGGCCTCGCGCCACGACGCCCGGCCTCTGCGACCGGTGGATGCCGACCTCATCCGAGCTTTCACAGACACGACGCCAGCGCCGGACGCCAGATACCGGCGGGTCAGTTCTCGGGTCCGATCTTCACTCGTTGTGCACAACTTCCTCCCCTGTGTTTCCTTAATTTTCATCCGCCACGCCTTCGTGACATTTCCGCAACCGTCTGCACTTGATCACGCAGAGTCAGCGTTGGGCAATGCGCTCGCCGATAGGCCGAAGCGCTGATGACGACTGAGGCGAGGTAGTTGACGCGCAGCGGGCCCCGCCATAGTGTGACCGCCGACGGGGGGCAGCAACGGCCGCGAAGTCCAAGGCGATGTCGGCCATTAGTTCGCAGCGTGAGCTGCCCTAATTCAACCAAATAGGAGGGGAAGTGTCCACACACAAACTACGCCCGGGGTGCGGCGCAGCTTCACGTCGGCATGTGCCGGCTACGGCACGCAAGCTCCTTGTGGCATCGTCGCTCATCGTCGCGGTAGCAGCAGGCACCGCAACGACGGTCGCGGCGAGCACGTCACATGCGAGCCGCGCACCAGTGTCGGTGCACGTGCTGCCCGCGACGTTCCACCAGCGCTACGCCAGGGCGCTCAGCAGCGTCAGCTCGGCGCAGGCGAACGCCCCCAAGGCCTACTCCTATGCGCGCGGGGTCCGGCCCGCGAGCGGTGCCGCCAAGGTTGGCAGGAACTGCACTGAGTCGGACTGCCCCATGCCTTGGAACGGCGGGGCCGTGCAGCACACGCCGCACATCTACCTGGACTTCTGGGGACCGAACTGGCAGTCCAACGCCACGCAGGACGCCGCGCTCAGCTACACCTACGGGTTCTTCAGTGGGCTCGGCAACACCGCGGACGACGTCTGGTCGCCGATCATGAACCAGTACTACGACGGCGGCGGCAACGTCGGCTTCTCATCCAGCGTGCTGGTTGGGTCGTACCAGGACTCCTCGTCCCCGCCGTTTGGGACCACCCAGTCGCAGCTCGCAGCGGAGGACAACGCGATCCTGTCGTTCGCCGGCGTCACCGACACCGCCGACGCCCAGGTGATCATCGTGACCCAGCCCGGTGCGTGCCCCAACGGGTTCGCCCCAGGCAGCTGCCCCGGTGCCCACAACTACTGCGCGTGGCACTCCTACGCCAACTCGCCGTACACGAACCTGCCGTATCAGCCTGACGCTGGCGGGTCGTGTGGCGAGAACTCCGTCTCAGGCGTGAACGACGGCTTCTCGATCGTCGGCGGTCACGAGTACGCCGAGACCGCGACGGACCCGTACCTCAATAGCTGGGTCGATAACTCAGATCCCGGAGGCGGAGAAATCGGCGACAAGTGCGCGTGGACCGATCTCGGCTTCACGTATCTGTCGTCTGGCGCCTACCCGACCCAGGCCCTGTGGAGCAACTCGCAGTACGCGAGCACCGGCAACGGCTGCACGCAGAACGAGTTCGACCTCAGCCTGTCACCGCCGGTGTCATCGCTGTCCGTCGGCCAGACGGTGTCACTGCAGGCGACGACCAACATCTCGGTCACCCCGACGCCGTGGTACATCGTCATCTACGACACGACCACGGGCACGATTGTCGGGGACTGCGGCACGGGCTCGGTCTGCAACGGGTCGGAGACAGGTACCAGTGCGCGAACCGACTACTTCGACGCCGTAATCGCCCACAGCAACGGGACTGACGCCAAGCTGGGGACGGGCACCTACAACGTGACGTGGAACCCCGCGGGCACGACGACGGCCGTCAGCATCGGCACACCCGCGCCAACCGCAGGTGGCCACGCGACGGTCAACGTGTCGGTCACCGGCTTGTACACCGCCTCGGGCGTCGCTGCGCCAAGCGGCTCGGTGCACGTCACCGACGGCACGAGAAGCTGCCTGGCCGCGCTCTCGGGCGCCAACGGCGCCGCGACGGGGTCGTGCCAGCTGGCAGAGCCCAACGCTGGGACGCTCACGGCCTCGGCTTCGTTCGTCGGCGACTCGAACTTCCTTTCGAGCTCGAACAGCACGTCGCTGACCGTCGGCAAGGCGAAGTCGGCAACGACGCTCGCGCTGTCCAAGGCGTCCATCGCCTACGGATCGCAGAAGCTCGAGGTGTTCACGATCAAGGCGACGGCGACTGCCGGTGGCGCACCCACCGGGACCGTCGGTGTCTACCAAGGGTTCACCAAGCTGTGCTCGGCGACGCTCTCGCTCGGGAAGGCGCACTGCTCGCTCAAGGCGGGGCAGCTGAAGAAGGGCTCACACGCCATCTACGCCTACTACAGCGGTAACAAGAACCACCTTTCCTCTGCGTCCAAGACAGCGACGCTGAAGATCACGTAGTTCACTAGCGACGTCGACCCGCGACCACAGGGCGGGTACACGACGGACTGCCAGCATCGCTGGCCCGTCGTGTACCCGCCCTCGCGGGGCGACAACCCAGCTCGGACCCCTCCCTTGAGGTATCCCGGCAAAGAGCACCTGTTCGCCGACCGCTCAGCGTCGTCGTGCGACGAGTCCGCCGAGACGCTGCTCGTGTCAGGGACGCTCGCGTTGCTTTAAGGCATCCAGTGACCGGCGACGTCGGCGCCGAACGGCGCGGCGCCGGCCAGCTAACGCTCGGAAGGCGCTCAGCCCAAGGGCAACGCCCGCTTCGCACGTCTCGCCCCGAGACTGGTCGCCTCTCCTCGGATCGGTCATCCTTTGCCAGTGTCAGAACCAGCGGATCTCGGGCCGACGGGCGGTGCGGTCTGGTCGCGACCACGAGAATGGGAAGCCCGCCTAGGTGCGGGCGGCTGTGTGATCTGCTTGTCCGGTGGGCCAATGGACGTCATCGCGGAGCTGCCGTCAGGATGGGCCACCGCTCAGCGCATAGCTCCGCTGCCCGGGTATGTCTGCGTGGTCGCTCGTTCCCACGTAGTCGAGCCCTACGAGATGACGTCGGAGGATCAATCCCTCTTCTGGAACGACTCGATGCTCGTCGCACGAGCGGTGGCGGACCTCTTGCATCCCATCAAGATGAACTACGAGATTCATGGCAACACGCTGCCGCATCTGCACCTACATCTCTTCCCGCGGCATCCCGACGATCCCTACGTCGGCGGTCCAATCGACCCACGGGCGCACTCGTTCGCTCGGTCCGACGACCAGATCGAAGCCCTGAGGTCCGCGATTCAAACCGTATTCTCCTGAGTGCGGCACGATGATCGTGCCGATGGCAAGCGCGGAGTCGGGACGACGACGGACAGCTCGAGCGCATGGAGTTGAGTGCCGGCGACCTGACGATGAGGGGACGGAGGCACGTGGCATCGCAACCAAGAGACAGCACGCGTCCGGCGGCTTCAGCCACCGCCGCGCGAACCGAGATGCCCAAGCTGCGCCGGCCAGCTCGCGAGGTCTTTGCCGAGATGTACGAACGCAAGGGACTCGACGCAGATTGGGTCGACGGCAAGGTCTTTAGCTTGGTGTATCCAACAGGTCGCTCCGACGTCGACGACGTACTGATCGAAGCGAACAACGCGTACCTCTTCGAGAATGCCCTCAATCCCCTGCGCTTTCCGAGTGTCTCTCGGATGCAACGAGAGGTCGTCAACATGGTGTCGTCGCTCGTCAACGCGCCTGACGGCTCCGGGGCGGGCTTCACAGCAGGTGGCACGGAGTCAATCCTGATGTCCGTACTCGTCAGCCGGGAACGCGCAAAGGCGGAGAGGGGAATCGAGCGCGGCAACATCGTGCTGCCGATCTCGGCGCACCCAGCCTTCGCGAAGGCTGCGTTCTACCTAGGCCTCGAAGTGCGGACGACGCCGCTTGCGACCGACTTCACCGCGGACGCAGGTGCTGTACGTGACGCCGTCGACAAGAGCACGGCACTCATCGTGGGCTCTGCCTATGGCTATCCACACGGTGTGATCGACCCGATCGAAGAGCTCTCGACGCTCGCTCTGAGCAAGAACATCCCGTTCCACTCCGACACCTGCATCGGCTCATTCGTGCTCCCGTTCTTGGAGCGGCTCGGTCACGAGGTGCCACCCTTTGACTTCCGCCTGCCTGGTGTCACACAGATGTCGTGTGACATCCACAAGTACGGGTACTCGACGAAGGGGGCATCGGCGATCGTCTACCGAGACTCGGCGTGGCTCGGACACCAGGTCTTCGACTACGACGCATGGCCGTCGGGGCGCTACCGAACCGGCTCTGTCGCCGGAGCACGGGCAGCGAGCCCGATCGCCGCAGCCTGGGCGATCATGACGTACCTCGGAGAAGCCGGCTACACCGAGCTCATGGGTGAGCTGATGGCGATCACGGCGGCGATTCGCTCCGGCATCGAGGCGCTCGAGGGCCTGGAGATCCTCGGGGCTCCCCGCGGACCGCTGCTGTCGTTCACTTCGACGACGAGCGACGTCTATGCCATCGGCGACGTCATGGACGAACGCGGATGGCATCTCAACCGAGTCGACAGGCCCCCCGGACTGCACATGATGATCTCGCCGCTGCATGGGGCGCACGTCGCAGCATTCCTCGACGACCTCGCTGGCGCGGTCGCCGCGCACGGCGTGTCGCGCGACGCTGGCGTCAGCTACACCTGATCGAGGCAGCCAACACGACGAGCCTTGGCTGGTGCCAGGTCCGATGGAGACTGGTGCAACGCATCGGCTGCTCGACAATCAACCTCGAGCTTGAGGCCAAGTCCGTTCGTCCACGTCGAGCAAGGAGCGGAACGGGCACGTGCCTGCTGAGGCAGTACCCAGGCGAGGGACCTCCACGATGCGGCCGCTTAAGGACACCGGAACGATTGGCGGTGGAGAGGACTCGCCGACGCTCAGGGCTTGGGATGCGCCCCGAAGAAGGCGAGGATGATCCGAGTTGCGTGAATGGTTTGGGTCACGCCGGGACCCTTGAAGAACGTGCCGGGCCAGGCATGAACACCGTGCTTGATCGAGTAGAACTCGACGCTCCGGCCCTTGGGGCACCTCTGGTAGATCCAGTGCTCGACGTCACTTCCGATCTTCTTCGTCGTCTTGCGAGTCGAGCAACCCGCAGCCCTTGCCCACTCCGGCATGTTCACGCTCACCCCAGGGAGATGGGCGTTCGGACCGGTGACCTTGACGCCCGGGTCGGCGCCCTTCCCATACGGCACGACGCTGTCTGCGGTCCCATGAAACGCGACGACCGACATCGGCCCGCAGATGGGGTGGACCTCGACGGCGACGAGGGCGACCGCGGCGAAGCGGCTGGGGTGCGTGCATGCGGTGATCGCGGCCTTCCACGAGCCGAGTGAGAAGCCTGCGGCATAGACCGCCTTGAGGTTGACGCAGTAGCTGGCCTCCACGTAGTCGAGCAGCGACATGAGAAAGGCGTCGTCCACACCGCTGGCGGAGATCTGCCAGTTCCCGCCGATGGCGTCCGGCGTGACGGTGATGAACCCCCTCTTTGCCGCCTCCATAGGGATGTCGGTGTACAGGGATTGCACCAGGGCGTTCCCTCCAGAGCCGTGCAGGCTCAAGACGACTGGAGCCGGCTCGTTCGGGTTGTAGGAGCTCGGTATCCCCAGTCGATAGGTGCGCACGAGATTGCCGACCGCGATGCTCTCTGGGACGTCTCCAGGTTCCTTCTGGTCCGTTGGGCCAACGGGCGGCACCGTGCCGCAACCGGTGCTCTTCTGCGACGCCGACGCGACAGAAGCAGCACTCGCGGTTGCACCGCTCGACTGGCTCGCGAATCCGCTGACCGCGAGGGCACAGCTCAGGGCCATGACTGCCTGGCGCATGGAACGACGAAAGCGGGTCACGAGCTCATCTCCAATGGATGATGGACGTTACCCTCAATTCGTTAGAGATACCGGGCTCGAGGACGCTTTGTCATCGCAACCATCGGTCGCGATGCAAGCCGGCCCCTTGCTCGAGGTCGGCGATCGGATGCGTCACCTCTTGGTTGCTCCGAGTTGGATGAAGTGCCCCGAGGCCCTGCCGTCGTGAGCATCCTTTGCGTGCCCTCGCCAGCCGCACCATCAATAGGCGCTTCCTTGGCCTGAGAGCCGTTCTGCAGGGACCCGGTCTCGAACTACGCTTGCCCCCGACCTAGGGGGGGCTTATGCGCTTGACTCGAATGCTCGCAGTCGCGGCAGTGGTGGCCGGCTCAGTGACGGCAGTGACATCCGTGACCGGTGCGGGGGCATCGACCAGGATGCCCGAACCAGGCGTCGCGGGCTGCGACAGCCTTGTGACAACTCCGGTCGGTCACGACTGCCTGCTGCCGTGGCCGAATGACGCGTTCACAAAGCCGTCCGCTGCAACACGTACCGGCCGTGTGCTCAACATCCCGGCGACACTGACCCCAAAGAATGTCTCTGGTGTCCACGTCGGCACCAAGTATCAGAACATCAACGATGGCTTCTCTCCAGGCTCGACTCCCCTGATCCAGATCCCAAACCTGTCGGTCGCGAACTCGCTGATCGCGCCATCGACCAACATCGGCCTCTCTGGCTGCACGGTGTCGGGCCATCTCGTCAGTGCAACGGCGGCGATCGTGCTCTGGGACACCACCGCCAAGCGCTGCGTGCCCTACTTCGCCGAACTCGACGCCCAGGATCCTGTTGCGGCGACGAAGTTACTGATCATCCACCCGGCCACTGACTTCACCGAGGGGGACCGAATCGTTGTCGTCCTTCGCAATCTCAAGGACACGTCGGACGCGACCATCCCAGAGCTCGCCGGGGAGAAGGCAGCGTTGGCCGGGACGATGAAGCCCGCCACGCGCGGTGCGCACCTGAAGTGGGTCGTCACCCACGACCTCAAGGGCTTCAAACTCAGCCACCTCTACGCAGCATGGGACTTCACGGTCATCTCGGGTGGCGGGAACCTCGCCAGGCTCTCGGCATCCAACCTCGCCGACCCCGCCCTGTCCATGCGCCAGCAGGCATTCGCGCTTGTGGGCAGGACCACACCAGTGTTCAAGGTGACCAATGTCTCGGTGAACGGGAACGCGGAGCGAGAGGTGGACGGTATTTTCCAGGTTCCGACCTTCCTCCGGAATTGTGCGGCGGCAGGCACGGCCATGTTCGGGAGCACCAACACCGGCACCTGTGGCTCGATGTCGACGGGAAAGACCCATCTGCCGAAGCTCATCAAGTCGACCTATGTGAAGGCGACGGCGACCGTGCCGGCGCACTGGACCGGTCAGATCTGGGCCGACTTCATCTGTGTCATGCCCCAGACGCTCTCGAGTGCCGGTCCGGCACTGCCCACGTTGTACGGGCACGGGCTCCTCGGTGACGCCAGCGAAGTAACCCGAGGAAACTTCAAGTCGGGCCCGACGGTCCACAACATGATGGGCTGCGCGACGGACTGGACGGGCATGTCTGGCAACGACCTCCTGCTGGTCGCCGGCGCCCTTGGTGATCTGTCGTACTTCCATGTCAACGTGGAGCACATGCTGCAGGGGCTCGTGAACTTCCAGTTCCTTGCCCGACTCATCAACTCGCCGCAGGGGTTCGCAAGGGACCCCGCATTCCGTTCGGGCGGCAAGGCGCGCTTCTTGGTCGGGCACTGCAACTATCTGGGTTACTCACAGGGCGGGATCATGGGCGGCGCGCTCTCTGCGATCTCGACGCAGTGGTCGTCGGTCGTGCTCGGGCAGGCCGGGATCGACTACGGGGGGCTCCTGCTCAATCGCAGTGTGGACTGGGGCGAGTTCGCCTCCGTCTACGACGCTGCCTACCCCAACCCGGTCGACCAGCAACTCGGCCTGCAACTCATCCAGCTGCTCTGGGATCGTGGCGAGAACGACGGCTACGCCGAGCACCTGACCCGGAATCCCTACGGCGGCACCAAGGCCAAGCACGTCCTGATCATCGAGAACTACGGCGACCACCAGGTCTCCAACATGGCCCAGGAGGTCCTCGCCCGAACCATCGGCGCCGTGGCCCACACCCCAAAGTTCGATCCGACCTATCGCCTCGACGTCACGGTCCCGGTGCGGACAGAGCAGCCGTCGTCCATGGACTGGGGCATGCCGCCACTCATCCCGAACACCAAGGTGACCGCGGTCATCTCGCTGTGGGACTTCGGGACGCCGTCGCCACCGGCCGACAACGAACCTCCGATTGACGGCACCTATGGCGCTGACCCGCACGACTTCGGCCACAACAACGCCGGCATCATGGCCCAGGTCCTCGGGCTCATGGAGCACGACGCCATCCCCGATGTGTGTGGTGGGCTCTCGTGTCAGGGCCTGCCTGTCAACTAGCAACTAGCGCCCTGCATCTAGCGCACGGCTGCACCTCGGCAGCCGTGCTGCGACAGTGCTCAGCGCTCGTAGGCCGCCTGCAGCTCGTCGATGGACAACTTGGACATTCCGAGCATCGCGTCCAGAGCCTGCTTCGCGCGCCGTGGATCCGGACCACCGATGAGCGCGCCAAGACGATCGGGGACGATCTGCCAGGAGAGCCCATAGCGGTCCTTCAACCAGCCACACCGGCCCTCCTCACCGCCGGCGTCGGTCAAATGGGACCACAGGTCGTCGATCTCGCGCTGTGTCTCCACGGCGACGAGGAGCGAGAAGGACTCCTGGAAGCCGGCGTGCGCCGGGCCGCCGTTGAGCAGCGTCAGGCGCTGTCCGAAGACCTCAATCGTCGCGCTGAAGACGGCGCCCTCGGGGCCATCGCTTCGCTCGAGCACGACCATCGAAGGGAACACCGACGCGTAGTAGGCGATGGGCTCGGCGAGATCGGTGTCGAACCACAAGAACGGCGTGACGGTGGTCATCGGTGCTCTCTCCTCTTGTTGGGGTCTGGTCCAGGTCGTCGCTGCGCATCCACCTCGAGCGAAGCGAGGAGCAGGAGATCGAGCTGCTCGTAGCCCTGCCACAAGCCGAGCTCCATGCCGCTCGCTACGAGCGCGTCGCGGTCCTCGAAGGACTCGTGCAGCGACGTGCAGACGAGACGAGTCCGGCTCGCACCGATCGCCTCGAGCGCGAGTCGATCGAGCGAGACACGATCCGGGGTCCCCTCGAAAGTCTGGGTCTGGATGACGAGCTCGTTGTCGCGGAGCTCGTGGAAGCAACCCCAGAACACGGCCTCGAAGTCACCCCGCGTGGCGATGTAGCGCCAGGAGCCGCCGGTCCTGGCGTCCCAGTGCTCGACCCTCGCAGCCATGTCCGCCGGTCCGATCCATCGAACGAAGAGGCTTGGGTCCACGTGGGCGCGGTAGACACGCTCGACAGGCGCGTCGAACTCGCGCCCTATGCGCACCACGGGGAGCGTGTCATCGACGACGATGATGGTCTCGTGGGTCACGTCGTCACCTCGACACCGAGCCTTCGCCCGCGCGGAGCCGCCCCTCGGGCATTGTCGCGAGGAGAGCGTCAAGGCGCTTGTAGCGCTCTTGGCACCGATGCCGGTGCCGCTGGATCCAGCGGTCCATGAGACTGAACACTTCGGCGTTCAACTGCACCGGGGCCCGATGTCCCGGACCGGCACGGCGGATGACACCCGCACCCTCCAGCACCTTCAGGTGCTTCGAGACAGCCTGGACGCTGATCGCGTAGGGAGCGGCCAGCTCACCAACGGTCGCGTCGCCATCCGCGAGCCGTGTGACGAGCTCCAATCGCACCGGATCCGCGAGCGCTGCGAACACGCGAGCAGGTGTCTCTGAGGCGGGGGCCACCACTCTCCTTCGTCAACTTCCTAGTTGACGAAGGTAGCGCGCTTATGCCTTCATTGTCAACCAATTGGTTGTGATAACCACAACCAAGGCCTCGGCCTCACGAAAGTGAGGCGACCAGCCAGAGCAACCCGCATGGCTCGCGATGCCCCGAGATCCATGTGGGCGCACGTACCGAGCCTTAGGTCACGGGGAACTCTGTCACCGAGTTGGAGTTGCCGTTTGCTACCCACAGGTGCGAGCCGTCCGTGGCGATGGCCCCGGGGCTGCTGAAGGCGTAGTTCATGCCCTTCAGGATTCGGGCGAGCGATCCGGTCGATGCGGTGAGCTCGGTAATCGAGTTTCCGTACGCGTTGGTGATCCAGACGTGTGTGTAGGGGTGATGAGTCCGCAGACGATCGTGTCGACGACGTGCTGGGCAAACCTGTCGCTCAGCGTGAGATGCGACTGGAGCAATCGGTGGTACGCCGAGCCGTAGAGCAGGTCGAGAACGACGTCACTATCAGTGTCAGCGGCGATCTCGCCGCGATCGATGGCCCGCTGCAGCATGATCTTGTGCTGGTCGCGAACCGGACCGATGAAGTGCTCCCGCCAGAGGTCCGCCAGCTCGGGATCGCGCTGGACCTCGGCGATGAGCCCGACCAAGGTTCGTCCGGTGACAGTTCCCTTCACCGCTCGAATCCACGACCGAAGCGCTCCGAGGAGATCCCCTCGGAGCGTCGCGGTGTTCGGGAGGGGCTGCTTGGCCAGGAACAGGGCAAGAAACGCGTCGAACACCAGCACGCCCTTGGTCGACCAGCGCCGGTAGATCGTGGCCTTGCTGACCTTGGCCCGCACGGCCACCTCCTCCATGGTCAGCGCAACGAATCCCGCCTCTTCGAGCAGCTGCGTCGTTGCTTCCAGGATCGCCTGGTGCGACCGCTCGCTTCGGGGCCGGCCGCGCCTGACGGTCGAGGGAACAAGTTCTTGGGTCATGGGGTTGCATCCTAGCAGAGATTACGATACGATACGTCTCGTACCGATATTCCAAGAACGGGGGCATCCATGACACCAACGAGGATCGACGAGCGGGCCCGGCGGATCGACTCCCCGCCCCGCCGCTCGCGCGAGGCGACCTCGGCGCCAAAGTCCGCGACGCCGATGAACCTGGCTCGGACCTCCCGACGGGTCCCGGAACTCGGGCTGCTGTCGGGCTCGGGGCTTGCGCTGGTGCTGGTGGCGTCCTTCATGGTGGTCCTTGACTTCAGCATCGTGAACGTGGGCCTGCCGTCCATTCGGGGCGAGCTGGGATTCCGGGGCGACTCGGTCCAGTGGGTCGTAACCGCCTATGCGATCACCTTCGGAGGGCTCCTGATCCTGGGCGGGCGTGTCGCCGACATGTTTGGTCGGCGACGCACCTTCGTCATCGGCCTGCTCGTCTTCGCCGTCGCCTCCCTTGCGGCGGGCCTCGCCGGCGACGCGACGGTGCTGGTCGTCGCTCGGGCGGTGCAGGGGATCGGGGCTGCGTTGGTGGCGCCCGCGTCGCTGTCCTTGATCACCGCGCGGATAGCCGAGGGTCCTCGACGCACGAAGGCCCTCGGACTGTATGGCGCCACGGCGTCGATCGGCTTCGTGGCCGGCCAGGTGCTCGGAGGCCTGCTCGTCGAGTACTCAAACTGGCGGGCGATCTTCCTCGTCAACGTGCCCGTGGCCGTGGCCGTCGCCCTGGCACTGCCAAGGATCATCTCCCAGGACCGCGAACGACCTGAGCGTCACCGACTCGACTGGGCGGGCGGGCTGCTGGCGACCGTCGCGGTGGCGAGCCTCGTCTTCGTCGTCTCTGAGGGAAGCGGGCTCGGTCTGGATCACCCGCTGGTCCTCGGCGGGATCGTCGCCAGCGTCGGCGCGTTCGTCGGGTTCGCTTGGATCGAGCGCGTGCATTCCCACCCGCTCGTCGACCTGCGGCTCCTTGCACGACCGGGGCTCCGCACCGCCGCGATCCTCACGTTTTTCATGGGCGCATGGACTGCCGGGGAGCTGGTCGTGCTGTCCCTCTACTTGCAGCAGAACCTCCACGACTCCCCGCTCGCGGCCGGCCTCGTGATCGCTCCACAAGGCGTGGTGGGATTCGTCACTGGAATGCTCGGCGCTCGCCTCATCCGACGGCTCGGCATCCGCACCCTGCTGATCACAGCGACGGCGGCGGTAGGTGCGGGCTTCCTCTTTCTCTGCCGTCTTCCGGCTCAGGGGCACTACAGCCTCACGTTCAGTGCAGTCCTCCTGGTCGGCTTCGGCACCGTCGGCACCGTCTTCGGCACGACGGTCTTGGCAGCCAGTGGCATGGCGGACGCCGACCAGGGCCTGATCGGCGGCGTCGTGAACACGACACGTCAGGTCGGTGCTGCAATCGGCGTCGCCGTCGGCATTGCCATTGCCGAAGGGCAGTCCGGAGTCTCGACGCTGAGCGGCGATCGAACGGTCATGGCGGTGGCGGCTGTAGTCGGGTTCGCTGGCACCCTCGTCGCCTGGTTCTCACCGCGCACGGATCGCGTCGGTAAGGCCCCAGACGCAAAAGGTGCTCGCCTCGAGCGCCTCGCACTCGCACACTCGTTGCCAGGTCACCAACTGAGGAGGAGCACATGAGACAGATCACACTTGGGAAGAGTGGCCTGCAGGTGTCGCGAGTCGCGTTCGGCACGTGGCAGCTCGGTGGCGACTGGGGTCCGACCGACGCCGAAGCAGCCGTCGCGGCCATCCAGCGCGCCGCCGATCTCGGGGTGACGTTCTTCGACACCGCCCGGGCGTACGGCTTCGGTGCCTCAGAGCGTCTCTTGGCAGAGGCCCTCCGGGGACGCCCACGCGACGAGCTCGTCATCGCCACCAAGGGAGGTCTGCGGCCGAGCGGTGCTGGCGGCGTCGCGCGCGACGCCAGCGCAGCGCAGATCCTCGCTGGTGTCGAGGACAGCCTGCGTGCCCTCGAGACGGACTACGTCGACCTCTTCCAGTTGCACTGGCCGGACCCAGCGACGCCCTTCGAAGAGACGGCGGGCGCGCTTGCCAAGCTCGTGGCGGACGGCAAGGTCCGCCACGTCGGCGTGTCGAACTTCGACGTGGCGCAGATCGAATCCTTCAGTGCCACACTCCCTGTCGAGACCGTCCAGCCGCCTTACCACCTCTTCCGACGCAACATCGAGCGCGAACTACTGCCCTTCGCGGCTGCTCACGACGTCGGCGTGCTCGTCTATGGCCCGTTGGCCCACGGACTGCTGGGCGGGCATCTCCAGGCGGGGACGCAGTTCGCGAAGGACGACTGGCGCTCCAAGAGCGCCGCCTTCCACGGAGAGGACTTCGAACGAAACCTGGCAGTCGTCGCCGAGCTCCAGTCGTTCGCCCTCACCGAGCTGGGCGTCACCCTCGGCCAGCTCTCGATCGCCTGGACGCTGGCGAATCCGGCAGTCCACGTGGCGATCGTGGGCACCCGCAATCCCAGCCACGTCGACGAAGCCACAGCCGCCGGCGACATCGAGCTCGACGCCACGGCGATGCGGCGCATCGACGAGATCATGCAGAACGCGACGCCGGTTACCGGCCCGAGCCCAGAGATGATGTGAGGAGACGCCATGGCCACCACGCTCCCGACACTGGTTGAACCATCCGTAGGGCAGCCGGTCGACCTCGAAGCGATGACGTCGCCCGCCCGCCTGGCTCCGCCGGGCGCTGCGCGGGGCGATGAGCATCTCAACCGAGCGGTTCTCTGGACGTCGGGCATCGCCGCGCTCGGCGGTCTGCTGTTCGGCTACGACACGGGCGTCGTCTCGGGCGTCCTGCTGTTCTTGAGCTCTACCTTCGGCCACGTCACCTCCTTTGAGAAGGAGCTCGTCACCGGTGTGCTGCTGATCGGGGCTGCAGCAGGCGCCCTCAGCGCTGGCCGACTCGCCGACAGGGTCGGGCGCAGGCCAACGATCCTCATCACGGCCGCGGTCTTCGTGGCTGGGGTGCTGGGCGCAGCCCTGTCGCCGACGCTGTGGTTCCTGATCACAATGCGCTTCGTCATCGGCTTGGCGGTCGGTGCGGCCTCCATTGCGGTCCCGCTGTATATCGGCGAGTTGGCACCGCCTCGGGCACGCGGCGCCCTCGTGAGCCTGAACCAGCTGGCGCTCACAATGGGCATCCTGACGGCCTTCCTTGTCGACTACGCACTGAGCTCGAGTGGAGACTGGCGCATGATGTTCGGATTCGCAGTCCTGCCTGCAGCGTTGCTGTTCGTCGGGATGCTCACCCAGTCAGAGAGCCCCGCCTGGTTGGCGACGCACGGTCGGGTCGACGAGGCGAGGGCCGTCTTGCGACGCGTGCGGAGCAGGGACCACGACGTCGAGGGCGAGGTCGCCGACATCCGGTCGCTGAGTCGCAGGGTGACCAGCTACCGCGAGCTGCTCCGGCCCGACGTGCGCCGCGTCGTCGTGCTCGGCGTGCTGCTCGCGATCTTCCAGCAGATCACCGGCATCAACACCGTGATCTACTACGCACCGACCCTGCTGCACCAAGCGGGCCTCGGGAACGCCGCGTCGCTGCTCGCCAACGTGGGCATCGGCTCGGTCAACGTGCTCATGACGATCATGGCCATTCGCCTGATCGACCGGGTAGGTCGTCGGCGGCTGCTTCTCATCGGGACCTTGGGGATGGCCGTCGCACTCTCGGTGGTCGCCGTCGTGTTCGCCGTCGGCGGGAGCGATCTCGGGTCGACGGGCTCATTGATCGCCGTCGTGGCGCTGGCGGTCTACACCGGCTCGTTCGCCGTGGGGCTGGGACCCGTCTTCTGGCTCCTCATAAGCGAGATCTACCCCGTGAGGATCCGAGGCCTGTCGATGAGCGTGGCAGCCATTGCTAACTGGGCCACAAATTTCGTGGTCGCCATCTCGTTTCTGACGCTGCTCAGCACCATCTCCAGTGCCGGGACATTCTTCCTCTTTGCCCTGCTGACCTTCGTCGCGGTCGCGTACTTCTGGAAGCGCGTGCCCGAGACGAGGGGGCTCAGTCTCGCGCAGATCGAAACGCGAGATCGGCTCCGGACCTCCCAACCGCGATGTTCACCCCGCGGGTCACTCCGGCACACGCGCAGCGGCGCCGTCGCTCAACGATCCCCTGCTCAGACCAAGCGAAAGGACATAACCCATGAGTCACTCGACACCCAATGCAGACACAATCCGCATCGCCGTGATCGGCACGGGCACGATGGGCACGGCGATGGCAACCCGCCTCCTGCACGCGGGCCACGCCGTCGACGTCTGGTCACGACACGCTCAGTCCACCAAGCCGGTCGTGGACGCCGGTGCCACCGCTCACGCCGACGTCACCGACGCCGTACGCGCCGCTGACGTCGTGGTGACGATGCTCCCGAATGCCGACGTGACCGCGACCGTCATGCTCGACGACGCCGCGGTGGATGCCATGAAGCCAGATGCCATCTGGGTCCAGATGGCAACGATCGGCGTGACGGTCACCGAGCAGCTGGCTGCTCGCATCAGTGACCGACGCCCCGACGTCACCTACGTCGACGCACCGGTGTCGGGGAGCCGTGGTCCCGCCGAGTCGGGTGATCTGTTGATCCTGGCATCAGGGCCAGCGTTCGCCGCCTCGAAGCTCGAGCGCGTGTTCAGCGTCCTCGGGCGCAAGACGATGTGGCTCGGCACCGCCGGAGCCGGGAGCCGGATGAAGCTCATCTTGAACACTTGGTTGGCCTTCCAGACCGAGGGCGCCGCGGAGAGCGCCTCATTGGCCGAGGTGCTCGGCGTCGAGGCCGGATCCCTCCTGGAGGCTCTGGAGGGAAATGCCTTGGCCTCGCCCTATGCCTTGGCAAAGCTCGCCAAGATGCTCGAGCGGGACTTCCGCCCCGACTTCTCGATCGATCTAGCGCTCAAGGACCTGGAACTCGTCCGCGACGAGGCGGGCCCTGCTGCGGCGCCGGTGGCGACTGCCATCGCCCAGCGGTGGCGCCAGCTCGTGGAGCACGACTCCAGCGGCCTTGATGTCAGCGCGGCCGGCCGTGACCTGGGTCGATCGGGAGTCGCCGCCGCTGCGGCCGACACCAGCCGCGAGGCGGCCACGCGATGACCCCCTTCTTCGCGGACCTTCGCCAGACACTCGTCCCGGCGCGGGGGAGCAAGGACGGCCCCCTGCCTCCGCTCCTGGTGGCGCTGACGTTCGTCACTGGGCTCGTCGACGCGTTCAGCTACCTCGTCCTTGGCCACGTGTTCGTGGCCAACATGACCGGCAACGTCGTCTTCTTGGGCTTCGCCCTCGCCGGCGCGCCTGGCTTCTCGATCGGTGCCTCGTGCACGGCGCTCGCCTTGTTCGCCCTCGGCGCACTCGTCGGCGGGAGGCTCGGGCATCGCTTCGGATCGAACCGTGGTCATCTGCTGAGCTCCGCCGCCGCACTGCAGGCCGTCCTGGTTGCCGTGTCCGTCGTGCTCGCCGCCGTCAGCGGAGCGAACGTCGCCAGCGGCGCTCGGTACGGGCTCATCGTCGTGCTCGCTGCGGCCATGGGGATCCAGAACGCCGCGGTCCGTCGTCTCGCGGTTCCGGAGCTGACGACCACCGTGCTGACGATGACGATGACGGGGATCGCTGCTGACGGGGTGCTTGCTGGCGGTTCAGGGTCCAAAGCAGGTCGACGGCTCATCGCAGTCGCCGCGATGTTCCTCGGTGCGCTCGCGGGCGCGATCTGCGTGCTGCACGTCCGCATCGAGGCGCCACTCGCAATCGCCGTCACTGTGCTCATCGGCGTCGCGGCAGCGACCGTCGCGCTCGGGAGGCGTGATCCGACTTGGTCCAACGGCTAGCACTCCGGCACTTCGGAGACCCAACCGACGCCTTGTTGGCGGGGCATAGTGAGTATCTTCCAGAGCCAGTTCCACATGGCGGCGGTACGTGAGACGAGGGGTGCAGAGATGACAAAACCCAACGAATCGTGGAGTTCGGTCGCCTTGATCACCGGCGGCGGCTCAGGCATTGGTCGAGCGACGGCCTTGGCATTTGCCGAACGTGGGTACGCAGTCGTGGTAGCCGGACGGCGCGAGGAACCACTATCGGAGGTGGTCAACCTCATTCGTGCTCACGGCGGGGCGTCGCTGGCCGTCACATGCGACGTGAGCCTTGAAGAAGACGTCCATCGATTGGTGGAACGCACAACGAGGGAGTTCGGTCGGGTCGACGCGGCAGCGAATTGCGCCGCTCTGCAACCTGGAGGCGCCATCTTCGATTTGTCAGTGGAGGATTTCGACCGGACGATCGCCACGAACCTCCGTGGTGCGTGGTTGACCACCAGATTTGCAGCCCTCGCGATGCGTGAATCCGGCGGCGGAGTGATCGTTCACGTGTCGTCCGTCAGCGCAATGGTGGGCGGTCCATCGGATTACTCAGCGAGCAAAGCGGGCGTAGAAGGACTTACGAGAGGTGCCGCCGAGGAGTTGGCACCCTGGGGGATTCGCGTAATCGCGCTTCGTGCTGGACTCTTCGACACGCCAATGCTCCATGCGGCGTGGGGAACAGGTGAGCACCCGGAAGAAGTGCTGGCACCAGGCGCTGCAGCCACCATGCTCAAGCGAATCGGCCGACCCGAAGAGGCCGCTGCGGCAATTGTCTGGCTCTGTTCGACCGACGCTTCGTACATCACCGGTACCTGCATCGATGTCGACGGAGGCCTTCTGGCGCGTTGGCTGTAGCAATCGCGGCATTTTGCGATGGCTACCAACGTCACGGACCAGACCTGGGGGCTCGCGTTACTCGGCTCTCAACGTGAGCCCGGCAGGGGTGCGGGCCGCAGATCGCGCTGGAAGCACGGCTGCAAGTGTCGCGAAGACGAGCGCACCGATGCCGACCGCGACGGTGGACAAGGTGGGTACCGTTGGATCGGGCACGGCGTTGATCGTGTTCGCGAACGCCGTCCAGAGTTGTCGGCCGCAGATCACGCCGATCGGGATGCCCAGGCCGATCCCGATGATGGCGCCGATTGTCGCCTGCCAAGCAATGACCTCTACGAGCTGACGGCGGGTGAAGCCAAGGGTCTTGAGGAGCGCGAGGTCTCGCCGCCGCCGCCGAACCGACGCGCCGAGTGTCAGGCCAAGCGCGACGACCGCCCCTGCCGCGAGTGCGACGGCGAGGAGGACCGGCGTGGAGCCAATCGTGCGGTAGTTGACGATCTGAGCCGGTCGGACGACACCGAGGATCCCGATTTGGTCTCCCGTGGCAAGCGGATCGTGGTCAAAGGCGCGGTTCGCCGTGTCCGCAATCCTCATCAAGCTTGCGCGTCCGCCGGCGCGGGACACCCCACTGCGGAGGCGAACGAACACGAGCTCGGGACCGTTGAGGTTCGGGTCCTTGTTCTTCATGGCATTGAGAAACGCCACAGGCTGCACACCGGAGGGGAGCAAAGCCCCTGTGCCCATCGAGGTGTGCTGCGAGATAAAGCTCGAGTAACCAACCGCTGGGAACGTCGCGGTCCCCACAATCTTGAGTCGCGTCGATGGCACGTATGCCGGCACGTCCTTGCGCGCTCCATAGCTGAACCTCACTGACTCACCCACGTGCAACCCCAGCTCTGACAGTGTCGCCGCACCGAGGACGATCTGGTTGTTCGCCTCGAGGCCGTGGCCCGAGAGGATTGGAGGCGCGACCGCAGCGCCGATGTTCTCAAGAATGATCGGCACAGTCTGGCCGTCGATCTCGGCGTCGGTGTAGTTCGCGCCCGACCAGGCGGCGACGTCGCGATCTCTTGAGAGCATCGAGAGTGCGACGGGCGGGACGTCGTTCGTCGGATTCAACGCAAAGTCCCAGTTCCACCCATACAGCCGCGGATGCGACACCAAGGTGCTCAGGCCGCTCGCGAAGGTCAGGGTCGTGACGATGAGGCCGACTGCCACGACCGCGCTTGCAATGACCGATCGTGTTGGCACTGCGGCGCGACTCCGATCCGCATCGAGAGCGAAGTGGGCACCCACCACGCCCGAGATCGGGACACCGGCCGCCTGTGCCGCGCGAGCAATGCTCGATCGGCGCGCACGAGGCTCTCGACGGATGTCCGTTCGTGCAACGATTCCTCTCCTCGCGAATGCCACCGCGAACGCTGCGAGCACGACCACGAGGGCCGAGAGTCCTGTGGCGAGCACCACCCAGTCGAACGCAACGCCTCGTGTCGGGTAGACAGCCCGCACTGGGCCAATCGGTCCCAATGGTGAGAGCCCGATTGCGAGCACGACCGCGGCGGTCGAGCCGAGCAGGATCGCTGCGACGACCGAGAGGAGTCCGTCCGCGATCGTCTCCCACCGCGTCGCACCCAGAGACCGCATGATTGCTCGGTCCTCGTCGCCCGAGCGGAGTCGTCTCGCGATTGCTTGAACGGCAAGGGCGAGGCACAAGAGGGCCGCGATCGCACCGAAGGCGCCAATCGCGAGCGACTCCGGCTTGATCGCGAGCTCGATCTCAGTGGTCACCTGTGAGGTGACGTGGAACTGGTAGGTGTACCCGCGTGGGACGAGGCCGATGAGCTGCTGCTCCATCGCGGTCGTCGATGTGGCACCACGCCTGAGCTGCAGCGCGTACAGCGCCGCGGATGCCGGCTCGTATCGGAGTGTCTCACTGATCGTTGCGGGGGTAAGGAAGATGAAGCCGTAAGCGTTGTCGACATCGTCCTGCACGACTTGCGTGTTCATCTCGGAGATGCCGACGAGCCGCAACCGAATGACCATCGCGGGTGGAACACGCGGGGTACCGAAACCGGGCTCGCCTTGCTGACTGCGCAGGTAGAGACCGAAGCGAATCGATTGGCCAACGCGAACTCCCAGCATCTTCGCTGCCGTCGCAGTCATGTTGAATTCAGTGGTCGACTTCGGATCTGCAAGACGGCCGCTGACCAATGCGAGACCATCCTGGTTGACGAACTCGCCGTTCGTGCTCCCGATTGCGAGGGTCTGACTAATCACGCTCAGGTTCGGAGCGCCATCGGCATCCAGCGGCGCAATCGACGGTACGTACACCGTGGAGACGCGTGTGACGGCAGGAAGGCCTTCGATTGAACGGGTCAGGTCGGGTCCGGGTCCTCCGCTGGCGGTGGATTGGTAGATCGAGAACGTAAGGGTCGAGGGGTTGGTACTCGTCAAGAACGTGGGATAGGACGACTGGGTCCTCCTCGCGATCGCAATTGACGCCATTGCGAGGCCGCCGAGCAGTCCCACTACTAACACGATGGTCACGAGGCCAGTCCTCTGACGGGACACCGTGGTGCGAAGCCGATACCCGGCCACACGTGCAAGTCGCCGGATCATCGCCGGCACCTCAAATGATCCGAATCACGCACAGGTGGGATCTTTGCGGACACCGGTCGTACGGCCAAGGCGGTCTCCCCACCGCCATGACCTCGTGGTACCACCCCGGGCACGGCTTGACCCGCACGAGCACAGACTTTCCACGGATGCCCTTGCCGACCCTCCATTTTGGGTTGCGTCTCCGTCGAGACCTCTCAGGGTGCTCGTCGCCACAATCGCCAGAGGTACAAGTGCGCGCTTAGTTCGGGCCGGTCCAGCTCCCTCCTTGTGCTCGTGATGGCACCTGGCCGCCAGCCCAACGGGCGTGGGCTACGCGGCCGAGTCATGGGAGGCGGCGCGCACGCAGTACGAGATCGTGATCATGGCACCCACCTGCTCCACTAGCTAGCTGGCAGTGGACGATCATGGAGCTGAGCGAGAAGACTTGACTCTCGCAGACTTATGCCGCCGCCAAACGGCCATCTTCGATCCGAAACGTCAGATCTGTCTCCCTCGCAATCGCAAGATCGTGGGTCACGACAATCACCGTCGTCCCCATCGTCCGGCTGAGCCCACGGAGAGTCTCGACGATGACCTTTCCAGTCTTGCTGTCCAGATTCCCTGTCGGTTCGTCGGCCAGGATCAGCTTCGGATTGTTTGCCAACGCTCTTGCGATTGCGACACGTTGCTGCTCACCACCCGACAGCTTCGTGGGCCGCCGCAGCTGCTTCGAGCCCTCGAGCCCAACTTGCTCGAGCAAGCCAACGGCCCGCGCGTGCTGATCGGACCGATTGACGCCTGCGAACTCCATGGGAAGCATCACGTTTTCGGTAGCCGTGAGGTTCGGTATAAGGCTGAAGTTCTGGAAGACGAAGCCGATCGTGTCGCGCCGGTACTTGATCAGCTGGTGGTCCGTTCCTGCGCTAATGGCGAGATCGCCGACGCGAACCTCGCCAGATGTCGGCCGGTCGAGTCCACCCAGCAGCGACAGCAACGTTGACTTCCCGCTCCCACTCGTACCGACAACGGACGCGAACTGCCCGGCCTGTACGGAGAACGACAGATGGTCGACAGCGGTCACGATGGTCTCGCCGGACTTGAACGTCTTGGTTAGGTCAGTAACGGTGATCATCACTCGCTCCTCATCACTTCGGCGGGCCGGACTTTTGCGATCAGATAGCTAGGCACGGCACTGCCGAGAAGGGCGATGGCGAGCACTGCCAAGACGCCGTAGAGGAGAAGACTGGGGCCGATGGCAGCGTGCAGGTCGCTGATCGCCGCCCCAGGGCGGAACCCTGCGCCCCCAAATCGTCCGCCGCCACGACCGCCTCCGGTCGAGCTCGAGCTGTTGCGTGCAAGGACACCGAGCACCGGGTTCGCCAGCAGCGCCCCGAGGATCACGCCCAGCGCCCCGCCCAGCGCGGTCAAGGTCATCGCTTCGGTGACAAAGGTGTTCACGATGCCGTGGTTCGACGAGCCAAATGCCTTGAGCACGCCGATCTCTCGCCTGCGCTCACGGACGATCATCAGCATCGAGAGCAGCAGGATGATGGAAGCAGCGATGAGCGCCCCGACCAAGCTGTAGAGCGAGATCTGCTTGATCGAGTTGTACGACGCCACGACGGTCTGGGAGCCCGGCGTGCCCACCGAGACCGTCGCCACGCTCGTGCCAAGCGACGACTGGAGCGTGGCTGCGGTCGAGCTGACGTTGTCGATGGAGTCGACGGTCGCGGTGGCCGACGTCGGACCCGTCACGCCCGAGAGGGTCTCGACGGTCTTGAGAGGCATGATGAGACCAGCGTTCGTGAACGTGCTGTTCGTCGTGTAGATCCCCTCGACGGTGAACGACTTGCCGTACGCCGTGAAGGTGCTACCCACCGTCAACCCGTTCTTCGTTGCGAGCGAGGAGCCCACGAGGGCCTGGTAGGAAGAGGAGTCGCCGGAGATCGATGAGCCCGACACCACGGTGAGCGACGTCGCGCCGATGACGGATGCCTTCGTGGGCTCGTTGGTGCCGGTGACCTGAACTGGCGGAACGAAATTCGTCGTCGAGCCCCCGCCGAAGGCGCCGCCCAACGATCCACCTGAGATGGGCGAGATCAGATTGGTCGTCGAGCTCGAGTTGGTTGTCCCCCCGAAGGGCCCGCCACCCTGGGACGCGTTGTCGGGGTTCACCAATCGGCCGGTCACTGTCTGGGCGACGGAGACCACGTGCGTCGTGCCTTGGATCTTGGAGATGTCGGTCGCGCTCAGGGGATTGCCTCCCCCAAAGCCAAATCCGCCAAAGCCAGCAGGCGTCACCGAGATCAAGTTGCCCGACGCGGACGACACGGCGCTGATCTGCTGCTTCACTGCCTGAAGCGAGAGAATCATCACGATTGCTAGCGCGAAGCTGATGCCCAGGATGAGCACAATCGATACCGTGCGGATGGTGTTGCGGAAAGCGTTCTTTGTTCCGCGTCGAATCGTGCCCATCCTCGAAATCCTCCTCGTCGGCTCCTGATGGGCAACGTACGGACCTGACATAAGGGGTCTCTGGGAGTCGCCGGTGGACTCGTTAGGAAGTCGGGGTTGATGCGTGGGCCTCTGCCGTCAGGCGACGTGCACGGCCAACGGCAGCTGGATACGCACAACTGTTCCCGCACCTGGGCTCGAGGTGAGCGTCGTGGTGCCACCGTGCGCGATCGCGATTGCGCGCACGATGGCCAACCCGAGACCCGAGCCCCCTCGACCCCTCGACCGCGAGGGGTCGCCCCTGTAGAACCTGTCGAATGCGTGCTGCACCGCCACCTCGGACATGCCAGCCCCGTCGTCGCGAACCTCGATGATCGCCTGGTCCCCCTCGGCACGCACAGCCAAGGTCGCGGCGGTCCCATGCTCGGTGTGCTCCCGCACATTGGCGAGGAGATTGGCGACGGCGCAACGGAGTTGCCCATCGTCGCCTTCGACTTCGAGGGGGTTCGACGCCACAAGCTTCGTCGCCCACTCCGGGGCGATCTCGGTCGCGTCCTCGACGATGAACGAGCAGAGCCGCACCAGCTCCACAGGAGTCCTTTGCCCCCGGACGCCTTCGTCGAGGCGAGCGAGGATCAGGAGGTCCTCGACGAGCGCCTCCATCCGCTTCGCCTCCCGCTTGATGCCTCCAAGGACACGCTCGAGATCCTCGGCATCCTTGTCGGCACCACGGCCGAACAGCTCGGCATACGCCGAGATTGCCGCGAGCGGCGTGCGCAACTCGTGCGATGCATCAGCGACGAATTGGCGTAGCTGCCGCTCTGAGGCGTCCCGCTCCGTGAATGCGCCTTGAATCTGGTCGAGCATCGCGTTGAATGCGGACCCGACGTGCCCGATCTCGGTCTTCGGATTCGCGGTCCTTACCCGTTCATTGAGACTGCCCGAGGTAATTGACGTCGCCGTTTCGCTCACCTCTCGTAGCGGTCGGAGACCGACTCTGACCAAGACCCAGCCCACAAGGATGGCGACGGTCAGCGCGACCACACCTACGATCAGCTCAGCGACCAAGAGCTCGTGCAACGTGTTCACAGTGTCGGTGATGACAATGCCTTGCACCAGCAGGTTCCCATTCGAGAGGCGCGAGACGGCGACGTAGAAGAGCGGCCCTCCTTGAGTCAGCGACTGCGCCGTGAGGTAGGAGGGCCCTGGCGACCCGTCAAGGCTCGAGATGAGCGCGGGAGCTGACGGGACGACGGGCCGGTAGGGCTTCGAACCGATGTACGCGGGGCAGTTCTGGCTCCTGACGACATGGCCTGACGAACTGAGGATCTCGACGTACTGAGTCGCCAGCAGTGTCCCGGGGTGTCCGAACCTCGGAGTGGGAGGTAGGTGGAGTCGACCTGGCCGAAGGATCCCTGGACCTCGCGCACAGTCAATCGTGACCCCCTGGCTGGCTGCGGACTCGAACCCGCCGCGAGACGCGCTCAGCATGCCGTCGAGCCGATCGAACAGGTTCGAGGACAGGATTGAGTACGTTGCGAAGCCCCCCGCACTCAATGCAAGAATCGTGATCGCTGCCACCGCGGCGAGCAGACGGACCCGAAGCGACACCTAGCCCGCGCCCTCGGTCTCGCGCAGGATGAAGCCCACGGATCTGATCGTGTGGATCACCGGCAATCCTTCTGCGTCGAGCTTCCGCCGGAGATAGCTCACGTAGGTGTCGACAATTCCCGAGTCGCCGTCGAAGTCGAAGTGCCAGACGTCGTCGAGGATCTGCTCCCTGGATAAGACCGTCCGCGGATGCTCCATGAAGTACCGCAGAAGATTGAACTCGGTAGCAGTGAGGTCGACACGCGTGCCGTTGCGCGAGACTTCATGGGTGCGCTCATCGAGCTCGACGTCGCCGAAACGGAGATGTCCCGCATGGATCTCTCCTTCGCTTCGTCGCAGAATCGCCTGGACACGCGCAACCAACTCTGCCAGTACGAACGGCTTCGTGACGTAGTCGTCCGCCCCTATGTCCAGACCATCGACCTTGTCTTCCAGCGCATCGCGTGCAGTCAAGAGCATGATGGGTACATCGTTTCCCGAGCTCCTCAGCCGCCTCGTTAGCTCAACACCATCGAGATCCGGCAACATGACGTCGAGCACGATCAGCGCCGGCGGGTCCAATTGGATCGATGAGAGTGCCTCGCGGCCGGTACGTGCCTCGTCGACGACGAAGCCTTCGTAGCGCAAAGTCGTGGCGACTGCATCCAGGATCGAGGGCTCGTCATCAACGACCAATATCCTCAGCCTGACGTCGGGGAGGGTCACCTTCGACACTCATCAACGCTTGCGTGCCCACGCTGCCATTTCCTGAGAACGGACTGAGAACAGGGTAAGAACCACAGGGATCCGTGGCCAGCGTCCGCGAGGGACCCCTCCCTGAACTCACGGCGAGGAAGCCGCCGACAATGCCGCCCTCCCGGATCTGGTGAACCGAGCCTCGTGGGAACAAAGGTCGGTCTTGACACCGCTATCGCTCTCAGCGTTTACTGAGTGGACGATGTTCACCTTGACCGGCACCCTGCTACTTACTTGACGGCGAGCGCTCACCTGCGCTCGTCGCTCCACCTCCTGCTTTCGCAGGAGGTTTTTTGTTGCCCGCGAAGGGACACTGATGACGATCCCCTACGACCCCCACGAGATCGAGGAGCGGTGGCGCCGGCGATGGCAGGAGGCTGACCTCTACAGCCTGGAACTCGATGCCGCAGATCCTGCGTCGCTCTTCTACAACCTGGTCGAGTTCCCGTATCCCTCTGCTGAGGGCCTACATGTCGGGCACATCTTCAAGTACTCCGGGGCCGACGCCTACGGCCGCTACCAGCGAATGTGCGGCAAGGCGGTCTTCCAGCCGATCGGGTTCGACGCCTTCGGCATCCACGCTGAGAACTTTGCCCTCAAGGTGGGCGAGCACCCGGGTGCCCTCACGGCCCGGACCACGGCGAACTTCCGCTCTCAGCTGTCCCGGGGTGGTATGGCCTGGGACTGGTCTCGGGTGATCGACACGAGCCAGCCGTCCTACTACCGCTGGACCCAGTGGATCCTCACCCGACTCTTCGCGGCCGGGCTCATGTATCAGGCCGAAGCGCCAGTGCTCTGGTGCCCCTCCTGTCTCACCGTGCTCGCGCGCGAGCAGACCGAGGGAACAGCTGGCGAGGCGGTGTGCGAGCGGTGCGCCAGTCGGGTCACCGAGCGCCAGATGCGGCAGTGGTTCTTGCGAACGACCGCCTATGCCGATCGCCTCTTGGCTGGGCTTGACGGTCTTGATTGGCCAGAACGGGCCAAGCGGCTCCAACGACAGTGGATTGGTCGTTCGGAAGGGCGGGAGCTCGACTTCGGCGACCTCACCGTCTTTACCACCCGACCCGAGACCCTTCCCGCCGTGACCTTCCTTGCAGTGCCCTCGGGCCACCCCGCGGCAGGAAGCACCCGACCTCATCCGATGACGGGTGAGCCGCTGGCGGTCCTCGAGGCGGACTATGTGATCGAGTCCTACGGCACTGGCGCCGTCATGGGCGTCCCAGCTCACGACGAGCGCGACAAACACTTCGCCAGCGCGCACCGGCTTCGCGTCTCTACAGCCGCCCTCCTCGAGGACGCAGCCCTCGAGCTCATTGGTCGACCCGCCGTCCGCTACCGGTTGCGGGACTGGCTCATCTCGCGTCAGCGGTACTGGGGTCCTCCCATCCCGATTGTTCACTGCGCGGCATGCGGGCCGGTTGCGGTCCCGGAGGTGGAGCTGCCTGTGCTCCTGCCGATGCTCGAGGACTTCCGACCGACCGGCACAGGGGTCTCCCCGCTCGCAACCGACGAGGCGTTCGTCAAGACGTCCTGCCCGTCGTGCGATGGCCTGGCACGCCGTGAGACCGACGTCTCTGACAACTTCGTCGACTCGGCCTGGTATTTCCTGCGCTATCCCTCAATCGAGTTCGGTGACCGCGCCTGGGATGCCGAGCGCACCCGCCAGCTGCTCCCGGTCGACTTCTATGCAGGCGGACCCGAGCATGTCCAGCGACACCATCTCTACGCCCGCTTTCTCACGATGGCGCTTCACGATCTCGATCTTGTCTCCTTCGACGAACCCTTCCCCCGCATCCGCCTCGGGGGGCTGCTGGTGAAGGAGGGGGCAAAGATGTCCAAGAGCAGGGGCAATGTTGTCAGTCCCGACCCCTATGTGGCTGCACGCGGGTCCGACGTCTTGCGCTGCGCTCTTCTGTTCACCTGTCCATGGGAATCGGGCGGAGACTTCCACGACGAGTCGATCACAGGGATCGAGCGGTTCTTCGCCCGGGTGTGGAAGCTCGTGACCGGTCCGACCCTGCCCGAGGGCGACGGCGACCCGACAGTCGAAGGCGCGATCGTGGCCGTCTCGAGCGCCATCGAACGGCTGCGCTTCAACGTTGCCATCGCCCGGCTCATGGAACTGACGGATGCCGAGATGACCGCCCATGCGAAGCGCGTGCTCGTACAGCTCCTGGCGCCGCTTGCGCCGCACCTGGCAGAAGAGCTCTGGGCCCGCCTCGGCGAGTCGTTCAGTGTGCATGACTCGAAGTGGCCCGCTCCGGATCCTGCGGTGCTCGAACGGGTACGCCAGACCATCGTCGTCCAGCTGAATGGCCGCGTTCGTACCAGGATCCAGGTTGACTGCAACGCTTCTGAGCCCGACGTAATCAGTGCCGCCATGGACGCAACGGGCCTCCGGGCGTCGCGCGTCATCTACGTACCCGGACGGCTCGTCAATTTTGTGGAGTAGTGGAAGGTGCATCTGGAAGGTGCATCCAATCGAACCCACGCCTCCAATCGCGAGGTCAGCTTCCGCCACAGCCTGCACGACGACTCGTTAGGGGGACATCTCCACTGTCCGAATCCCGCGCGCCGGTTGCGTGGGTCCTGTGATTCCAAGGCGGCAGCGGAGGCCACGATCGCTGGCGCTGGGCCGCTGAACATGACAAGGCCTCAAGCCGGCGCGTACCTCGGAACGACTGGGGATAGTGAATTAGGTACCTCTTCGGAAATTCGCGTCAGCGGGGTGTGATGGTGGGGGTAGTCCCAGCGGGGGCAAGTCGGCGTTGGAGCAGGACTCGGGTTCCGACCAGAATCGCAGCCGCCGCGCTTGACACGAGCGCGATCAAGGCATGCGTGAGTAATCACACTCCAGCGTCGAGCGGCGCCACTGGAGGTCCGTCAGAGAGCAGGGCGTCGAACAAGGCGGGCAGATGACTCGGGGCGAATCGGTGGCCGTGAGCGCCCCGAAGTTCGTTGGACGTCCACCATCGCGAACCCGTGAGACCTTCGGCTCGTAGCTCGCCGGGCGACAAGGAGGGCTGCTCCCTCGTTCGTTGGCTTCTAACCAGGAAGTACGTCTCACGCTGGCCGTCGAATTCAGTGGAGAGCGGGAATACGTGCGTGCGCGTCCAGATCACCGGTCCGAGCTCGACATCGCGCATCCCCACCTCTTCGACCAGCTCACGCCTGATAGCTGTCTCTGGCGATTCACCAGGTTCGATTCCCCCACCTGGAGTTGCCCAGAGTGGACCGTCGGAGAGCTCGAATCGCACGAGGAGAATGCACGCGTCGTCGTCAACTACTACAGCTCGGACGCCCTCTCTAAGCCGAATCGCCACGGCGCGGATCGTAGGGGCAACGGCATGTACCCCTGAGACACGACCGGCAGAGCGGCCACGATTCGCCACCTACATCCAGAGACACGCTTCACCGTACCGAACCGAGCTCAGATCTTCGCAGCCACCAGCCTGCTGAGGGCCCGAGCAAAGGGCGCCTCAAGAACAATCCGGCTACGTTCCGGAGCCCCACTTGAGGAGCACCTCATAGTGGTGGACTTCAGCGTCGGTGCTCACAAGGCGGAAACCGGCCCGAATGAGGGTCCGTTGCGAAGCGATGTTGTCCAGAGTCGTGTCGGCGATCACCTTGAAGAGTCCGTGGTTGGCGGCCACGGTCAGCAGGGCGATGACCGCCTCCGCGGCGAAGCCGTTGCCGCGGGCCGAGGGCGCCAGGCCGTAGCCGATCTCGACGCAGCCGCCATCTGGCTGGCCCTTGAAGCCGATCCCCCCGACTGCCTGTCCGTCGGATAGGCGGGTGATCCGGTAGTAGCCGAACGGCCGCTGCTCTCCGAGTGCGGCGGTGGCGCCAAGGAAGCCCCCCACTGCGCCGACGTCGCCCTCGAAAGGGAAATCGTCCGCCCACGCATCGGCCGGCCCCGCACTTCGAGCGCCGATGCGTTCGGCCTCTGCGACATCGATCGCGTGAAGCTTGAGGCGCGATGTTCGAACGTCGGTCATGGCGGCAGCGAATCAGCGCCCGCGTCAAGCGATCCGACTGCGGTCATGATCGTGCGCTGCTGGAAGCGGGTGGCATCGAGAGAGTGCAAACGCCTTTGGGGGTCGTCGGCGCATTCTTCCAAATTGTAGGGAGAAGACGAGTGTCCCCCATCGACAGCTAGACGGGTGATCCGCCTCCCGGGTTGTCATCGAGGATCGAGACCTATGCCGCTTGCGGGTACCGGCGGGCGCTACAGAATTGTCACTCGTGCGCTCCGACAACGCCCTCACCCGACGTCGTCACCGGGAGATTCCTGTGGAGGAGCGCCGAAGTCGAGAGCAGCCCAAGGGGTTCGCGGTGCCTTGGCGTGCATGTCAAGGCACCCCGTGCAGTGTGAACAGCCACACACTCCACGGGGGCTCACCTCATGCCGAGGGGCATGTCAAGAAGGTCTGTGGGCGCCAGCAGCTAGACAGGCAATTACAGGTTGAACCCTTGCACCATGCTCGAAGCCGACTGAGCCTGCCCGAGGTACGACAGGCCGAGCAGCTGCTCGACCGTCCGGAGCAGCGAATAGTGGTTGAACAGTGTGCCGACCTGTGTGCCAGGTTTGACCGACGGTGCGATCACCAGCAACGGAACGTGGCAGCCTTGATCGGATGTGTTGCTCGCACAGTTCGCTCCCGCACTGCCGGGCTCGCCTTCGTCCCACACGAGGAACACGGCGGTGTTGCCCGACTGATACACGGGCGTCGTCAGCAGCGCCGAGAGGTTCGTATTGAGCCATTCGTCGCCTGTTGCCACTGAGCAGTCGTGCGTGTCGTTGCAAAGGTTCGGCGTGACGAACGCGAACGAAGGTGCCGTTGCCTGCGACTGGAAGTCGGTGACGAGACTCGTCAGCGGAACGTCACGAGTCGAGCAGCCGGTCTTCCCTTGATAGTAGAGGTAGGGATTGTGTCTCGGGGCGTACACATCAGAGCCGGACCAGTCGCAGTTCGAGGGCATCGACTCTTCATAGGATTTCGCAAACGTCTGGGTGAAGATGCTTGGCGCGTTCGTCGTGCATGACGATGGCAAGCAATCGTTATAGAACGGTGACAGAGCCGACAGGCTCATCCCACTCGTGATCGCGAGGTAGTTCGGCAACGAGTCGTGCGTGACGTTGTGGTAGTTCGTAGCGAGCCCGCAGGATGCAGCGAGGGAGTTGACGTACGGCGCAGAGCCGGATCCGATGATCGAGCCGTAGGACTGGTTCTCCTCCACGATGACAATGACGTGCTTGTAGGCGGGTGCGTTGGCGAGAATCCCGCATGCGGCTGTCTTGACAGGATGCGGCGCAGGCTTTGCAGGATGCGACGCATGCAGTGTGGCTACAACGATGCCAACCCCAAGGGCCAACATGGCTGCGATCACGACGACGAGTTTGGATCTCCTCATCGTGGCTCTTTGTGGGTGTCACCGCGGCATCGTCTGGTCGTTCCCACCGTGCCCTCCTTGTCCCTGATGGCAATCCGCGCTTACTCGGCGCGCTAGAGCAACGGCGATGACGCTACGCGACCTGCTGGTCGCCCCCTGCGCCACGAATGACCAGAAGCGTTGCTCGCACATCGCATGCACGATGGGCTCGCAAAGTCAGATGTCCGGACCGCAATGGTCTGCACCCCGGTCTGGATCAGGGACGCCGCATCTCCAATGTGTCGGCGCCGTAGCGTTGGCTTTTGTGACCGATCTGTCGTTTGAAGACCTCCTCACCGAGGCCGAGTCCCGTCCGGTCATTGGGTGGGACTTCTCGTGGTTGGGCGAGCGCATCGCCAAGAGCTCGCTCCCGTGGAGCTACGAGGATCTCCTCCTGGGGCAAGTGCCGGAGCACGCCGAACTCCTTGACATGGGGACCGGCGGGGGCGAATTCCTCGCCTCCCTTGCGTACCGCCCGCCTCGAACCGTGGCCACCGAGTCTTGGCCGCCCAACGTCGAATGTGCAGACCGGCGGCTGCGGCCGCTGGGCATTGGGGTCGTCAAGGTCGAAGCCGCACCGGACAACGTCGATCAGCGACCGGATGAGCCGAGGGGCCGTCTCCCCTTTGTTGACGGCTCGTTCGGGCTGGTTGCCAATCGCCATGAGTCATTCGTGCCAGCAGAGATCGCCCGAGTGCTCGGCGCGGATGGGGTCTTCGTCACACAACAGTTGGGCGGGGACAACGGGGATTATTACGACGCGCTCGAGTTGTCCCGGCCGATTACGCCATCGCTCACTCTCGAGATCGCGCGAGGGCAACTCGAAGGAGCCGGGCTTGAGGTGGTGACCGGCGGCGAATGCGAGGAGTCGACAACCTTTTTCGACGTCGGGGCCCTCGCGTGGTATCTGAACGCCATTCCATGGATCGTCAACGATTTCTCGATCGTGTCCCTTCGGCCGCAACTTCGACAGATCCACGAGCGCATTCGATCGGAGGGACCCTTGGTTACCCGACACGTTGCCTTCTGGGTCATGTCGCGCGCTGAGCGGTGAGGGTGCGGTGAGCGCGCTCGGAGGCGCGCTCGGAGATGGAGACGTTGTCTGATGTGGAGACGATGGGACTCGAACCCACGACCCCCTGCTTGCAAATAAGCCCACGCAGGACGGTGGCGGACGACTTTGCCTGATCAGAAGTGATTCGCGGACGGTAGCGAACAATGGCGAACGGCGGCGGATGTTCGACAGATGTTCGATCGCTTCCGCCGCACGGGTCGGTCGCAGTTGGAGAAGGTGCCATTCTTTCGTGCATTTGACCGATCAGCGGGTGGCTGTCTTTCGAGACAGGGTTCGATCCTTCCTCATCACTCTGCCGATCGCTCTGGCTTACGTGCCGCCATCAGAACCCGGCGAGGATACGGCCACAGTTGCAGGGTGACGACTGCTTCTGCGACCGCTGCCGACGCAGCCTGGTCGCCCATCTCAGAAGCGAGCGCGTCGCCCGCGTCGACGATGGCGCTAAATGCTTCGTGCACCCGCTCGTGCCAACCCGTCGTTTCCTCGTATATCTCGACGACAAATCCGGCGGCCTCAAGATGGGGCTGGTAGTTGGGAATCGGGTCGTCGCCGAGCGCCTCGATACCTGCGACCTTGGTGGGATCGACTTCAAACGCGATGATCGACAGCCGACCGCCTGCTCGCATGAGGCGGAAGCACTCAGCGAACGCAGCCCGCTTGTTAGGCGCATATTGGAGTGCATCGATGCTCATAACCGCGTTCGCTTCATAGTCAGGCACGGTTGTCGCTTCAAAGGTGCCCAGAGCGAACCGGGAGTTGTCCGCGAGCCCCACGTCGCGCGCACGCTGTCTTGCTCTTACAAGCCCGGCGGCAGATGGATCGATTCCGACAAGCGACGCGCCTGACTGAGCTGCCATCCACAATCCAGGTCCTCCGGCACCGCAGGCGATGTCCACCAAGAGACCTCCAGATTGGATACGGAGTGACTTGCGCACACGCTGCGCCTCGGGAACGGTGAGGAAGCCAATGTGCGCGTACTCCTCGGGGAAGTCTTCTCCGTAGGCGTGTTGCCGCCAGAGCTGACTGAACAGCTCACTGTCCGGCAAGGCGTCGTAGACGGCGTCATAGCCATCGACGACGAACTGAGAGACGCCAGGTGACATTATTTCGCGAGCCATTTGATTCCCCCTCGGGCCGGATGTCCAAGATCCCAGATCCACGTGGGGAGCGCCAAACTCGGACCCCAAACTCGGACCCAAACTCGGACCTTGCATGTGGGGTGAGTTCGACAGATGTTCGATCGCGTTGTTGCACATCACTCAACATGAAGCATTTCACCTGATCGGAAGCGGTGGAGACGATGGGACTCGAACCCACGACCCCTTGCTTGCAAATATGCCCGACCTTGACGGTGACGAACGATGGCGAACGACTTCACCTGATCAAGGGAAGTTCGCGGACGATGGCGAGGCGCACCGAACGGCAGCGGATGTTCGACAGATGTTCGACCGTGCCGCCTTACAAGCGAACGTCGGCATCGAACAGCTCCGTCGCCCCATCCCGCATGGTGTAGACCGTCCGGCGCCGCAGAATGGTGCAGATGTGCACGGGATCGCGCCTACCTCGGCTGATCCTCCGGTATTCAATTTCTCGGAGCCCCCGAGGATCTCAACTCAGCCCCAGGTCCCACTTCCCTGGTTGACGACGAACGGCTCATTGTCCAGCGCGTTGTTGGCAAGACTGCCCCCGGCCGTGCAGTCGCCAGGCGCGAAGCAGGACACCGTGTTGAAGTAGGTCACACCTCAGGCGTGCGCAGAAATCGGCTATCACGATCTGCGGTTCGAGTCTGATTCGGCAACGGTGTTCAGCTGGCTGCAGCGTCGAGCTTTCCCTCAGACAGGTCCAGCCCGGCCGCCCTAGCGAGGGGCTCGATGGTCTCCGTCAGTCCGTGCCTCTCGAGAAGACCTGACTCCTCAGCTAGGAAACGCTCTGCAGCCTGTTTCAACGAAGCTCTCAGGGAACTCGCCACAATCGCCTGCGCAAGCTGGCTGAGATGCTGCAGATTGACGAGGACGTCAGGAACCTGGCCCTCGGGCAGTCCGCTCTCGATGAACGTGGACCAGATGTGCTTGCGAAAGAGCAGTGCGAAGTGGATGGCGACTTCATCCATCAGCCCCTTCAGGCTCTCGTACTCATCCAAGGTCTCGGTGAGGGGAACCCCCAACGCCGCTAGCTGTGATCCCACATCCAGGAACCTCGGATCGTCGATGACGACGGTGTCGCCCTCGATGCGCATCAGCCCAAGTGCGATGGCGCGCTCGGCGAGCTCGATCGAAAGGTCGCCCCCGGGCAGGCGGTCAGCGAGCTCGACGGCAGTCAGGACCAGCGGCTCGGTGGGTCCCCACGTCGCAGCAAGTTGGGCCTCCAAGCCGAGCAGCTCGTCGAGCGCCCGACCCTCTTGCCACGCCTTGAGGAGACGTCCGATTCCGGCCAGGGAGAAGCCGTCGTCTTGGAGCTGGGAGATCAGCCGCATCCGAACCAGGTGCGTTGGTCCGTAGTAGCCAACCCTGCCCTCTCGCTTGGGGGCAGGGAGCAATCCCTTCGACTGGTACAGCCGAATGGTCGAAGTCGGCGTTCCTGATCGCTGCGCCAGCTCGTCAATCGTCATCTCACCGGCGGCCGTGGTCATCCCTCTTGTCTAGTCCATCCACTTGCGTAGTATTCACTCTCATAGTATATACTCACAGCATGAGCCTCCAACTGGTGCGCGTTCCGTGCGAGGAGGAACGGCCTCACCCCGCGACGTCACTGCGCTGTCGCCTCGTTGCCCTAGTGAGGATGAAGCCATGACTCACTCCCCGACCTACACCACACCTGATGGACGATGGCGGTGGGACGGCGACGAGTGGGTGGAGTCCCGATTCTCGTGGCCCGGGTCCGTTCGGCTCGCTCGCCTGGCTTGGCTCGCGTCGATCGCGGCGCTGTGGAGTCTCACCTGGCAGAACCCGTGGTCGACAGGCGCTCCGAGCTTGCCGGTGTTCGCAGCGGCGTGCGCGGCCACGATGGTCTTCGGCGGAGTGCTCGCGCGCCGGGGCCAGGAGGGGCTGATCAGGAGAGCCGCCATCGGCGGCGTCCTTGTGATCGGCATCGCCTCGATCCTGGCGTTTGGCTTCACGGCTGCAGTCGGCGGCGGCGGCGTAGGTGCCTTCTTCGGGATGACCGTCGCCGTCATGGTGTTCGGATCCGTCGTCATCATCGCGTTGGGAACGATCGGCTTCTGGCTCTTGGTGCTCCTGCTCTGGATCGGGACGAAGCTCTCGGCACGAGTGCGATCGGGGCGCTGAGATGGCGTCCCTCGATTCAATGCAGCAATCGCCACCGCAGGTGCCCTTCAGTCTCGATGTCGGGGTTACAGGCGTCCCGGCCGGAGCGAGTCGGCTCGTTCGAGTACGGCAGTCATTCCAACGGCATCCGATTCCGATGAGTTGCCACTTTCGACACAGCCTGGTCCTTGCCTGGGCTCTGCCTGTCGAGATTCTGCAGCCACTCGTCCCTCGTGGTCTGACCCTCGACACCTACGACGACTCGTGGGGATTCGTCGCCATCGCGCTCGTGAAGACTGAGCAGCTCCGCCCCGCGGTACTGCCGGCGTACCTAGGTCGCGACTATCTGCTCACCGGCTACCGCATCTTCGTCCGCCACACGGATGCAGCAGGCCGCACTCGTCGGGGGCTTCACATTCTGCGATCGGACACGAATCGACGATCGATGAAGTGCGGCGGCAATCTCCTCACGCACTACAACTACCGCCTGGCGACAATCGAGTTCACCGAGACAGCTCAGCTGCTCCGAGTTGCCATCAAGACACCTGACCGCGAGGCGGACCTCGACGTCACGGCGAACCGGGACCGGCCTGCTGGGCTGCCAGTCGGCTCGCCCTTCCGTACCCCAATCGATGCCCGACGCTATGCGGGTCCACTTCCGTGGACGTTTGACTACGAGGCTTCCACTGATTCGATCGTGATGATCCATGCTCGGCGAACGAAGTGGCACCCGACGCCTGTCCATGTCGACGTGTCCACAGCGACGTTCTTCGACCATCCCCGGTTCAGCGGAACCACGCCCGTGCTTGCCAACGCGTTCCACGTCGCAGACGTCGATTACGGGTGGGAGCGAGGCGTTCGTGTCCCGCTCGGGGCAGCCGAACGGTGATGGGAATGGCGCATCAGTCGATCTTTGACGGCACGATGAAGGTCGTCCGCTTCAATTGGCCGAAGTACGTTGCCGTAGTCCTCATCGTTGCGGCGGCATGGGGGTGGACTGTGTCCCACTTCTCGGTCGTCGGCTTCGTGCTGCTCTGGGGGGTCGCTGCGGCAGCGACGATCTGGGCGGCTACCTCACTCATCGCGACCTGGTGGGTCTACGACCACCGGCGGATCTACGACCTCGTGGGCCTTGGGCTTGGATCAGTCGGTAGTTATGCGACGGTGCATGCAGGCTTCGATGACGCAACTCCACACCTGGAGCGCACGATTGGATATGAACCGGTCGCCGTTGTCGACCTCCACGTGGTTCCGAAAGCGAGCCTCCGACGCGCGAGAAGCGAGCCAGCATCACCTGGTGGGGGCACCAGCTCACTGCCTCTCGATTCACGGTCACTCGACACCATCTTCATGACGTTCGCGGCCCACGAGGTTCGACCACTCCACGACCAGCGAGCACTCTTCAAGGAATTACATCGCGTCCTTGCCTCTGGAGGTCGCCTCGTTGTTACCGAACACATGCTCGACGGAGCAAACGTGGGTGTCTACGGGCCCGGAGCGCTTCACTTCCAGCCGGCGGAGCGATGGATGCGTCGCGCAAGCGAGACGAGGTTCCAGCTCGTGGACGACGACCATCTGACGCCCTTCGTGCGTCGGCTCGTCTGGCAGCAGTGATGGGACTCACATTGGACCTCGAGATCGTTGGTGTGGTTCTCATAGCCCTTGGCGTATCGCACCTCGCCCTTCCACGAATCTTGGGTTGGCAACACGGATTCGCGACGCTCGGGAAGTTGGACCGAGAGGTGAGCTACGTGCACAGTTACTTCATTGGACTGGCGTGCGTCCTCTGGGGCCTTTTCCCACTGCTTGCCGGACACGAGTTGCTCGTTCGCGGCTCGATCACGAGCCTGGTGCTTGTAGGCGCAGTGATCTTCTGGATGTCTCGCCTAATTGTCCAACTCACTGTCTTCAATCACCATGCTTCGGACTCCACGGCATGGCTCGTTGCATCCGTCGGCGGAACTCTGCTGTGGATCTGGATCGCAAGCACATGGATCTGGGCACTGTTGGTGCAGATCCGGGGAGGCTGAGGTCCGTGCCGAGGGAGCAGGCGCCGGCACTTACGAGTTCGTGGTCAGCATCACAGGGCCCGGCACGCTCGTCGTGACGGAGGAAGATTGTGTTATCGACGAGGTCAACCACCGACGCGTGCGGCGATTAGCAGACACGCAAACCGCCGTGCTACTCGGCGCCGACGACCTTGAAATCCTGAGCGACGAAGACGTGGTGCGGCCAGTCGACGCCGATGTAGTGGACGTTGTACTCGCCGTTGCTGAGCTTCACGACACGGTCGACGATGCCTCCTGGATACGCTGTTAGCGCTGCTTCCGTCGCCTTGTTCGCTGCCGCTCCGCCAACGATCGCGCCCGACCCCTGGCTCCAGTTGGCGGGGATCTGACCTTCTTGCTTCGACGTAGTCGGCGCACCACGCTTGAACGGGATCACCGCCGACGAAGAAGAACTCGCAGTTCCGCCAACGCCAGCCGGCTCCACGATGACCTGCGTCGCCGTGATGGTCGTTCCGCTGGCCGTCCCAAGTACGAGGACGCCTTGGCCCGTTGCAATGCCACTCGCCGTGATCGAGGTCGTCCTGTTCTGGTACGTCGTGGAGGACGCCTCGTCGACGAGAACTTGCTGACCAGCCGAGGTCGACATTGTGAAGCTGGACGTGGAAACGCTACGGACCGTGCCGGCCCCTCCCCCAGGGGCGGGCGCTGACCTTGCATTTGAGACTCCGCCGCCAAATCCGGGGCGGCCAGCGAAGCCGCTGCTTGACACTGCCGTCGCCGAGGGGGCCGCAGAAACACCGACGGCGAGTCCGGCCGCCAAGGTCATGGCCATAACGGCCACGATCCATCTGCTTCTTCCAGTCGACAGCAGCCGCCGAACCGTCGGCCGGTGTGCCCTCGACGCGACATCGGCATCTCTCGAGGTTCCGGCAAGCGGCGGATCCGACGTCTCGCTCGTACGATCGAATTGATTCATGATGGCGTCCTCCTCTTATCTACGAAGAGAGTGCCAGCGGTTTGTATGCGGCCCATGTGGGTCACTTGTAGTGGGACTAAGAATGCTCAGCCCCTGCCGAGCTCGTCCACGGTGCGAGTGAGGTCCTGGTTTCGCCAGCCGGCAAGGTTCTCCTTGTCGGATCTCCGATGCAGGAGACAATCGGACTCGAACCCGCGGCCCCCTACCTGCAAAGACGCCCGAGCCAGACGGTGGGTCGCCTTCAGGCCGAAATCCGGTGCCGGCACTATCCGAGTGCGTACCCAGACGCCCGCCTTGAGAGGCCCCAGAGTCGCCACGGGACATGACTCAGGCATCAGCGTGTCGGGAACTCGGTGACCGACTGGCTCTTTATGTTCGCGACCCACACACGCGTGGCGTCATGGGTAATCGCGGTCGGAGCGTCGAACTGGTATGGACCTGACGAGAGGATCGCGACGAGTGCTCCCGTGGACTGACTCATCTCGGTCACGCTGTAGCCGCGGTTCTCGTTTGCGACCCAGACGTCTGCGTTATTCGCGGTAATCGCTGCCGGACCGTTGAACTTGTATTTCGATTCCGGCAGGAACTTGAGCTGCGCCCCATTCGACGCGTTCAGCTCTGTCACCGAATTCGTGATGAAGCTGGCGACCCACACGTGCTTTCCGTTTGACGTGATTGCGTCGGGTCGGTTGAATCGGTCCGGGGACCCCTTCACCACGCGAACGAGCGCACCGGTCGACTTGTTGAGCTCGGTCACCGAGAAACCAAGCAAATTGGCGATCCAGACATGCGTGCCGTCCGTGGCGATGGCGTCGGGAAAATTGAACTCGAACGTCGAGGCCCGCAGGATCTTGTTGGGCGACCCGTCGGTCTCGTTGACCTCCGTCACAGTCTGACCGTTTTCGTTGGCGATCCAGACATGCGTACCATCGGCCACGATCGCGGCAGGCTGGTCGAAGGCGTACGTCGCACCCTTCAGCACCTCGACAAGCGACCCAGTGGAGGCATCAATCTCGGTCACTGAGCGACCGTAGAAGTTGGCCACCCAGACGTGGGCGCCATCCGCGGCGATCGCCAAGGGCCCGTTGAAGCCGTAGGAACGCCCCGACAACACTCTGAGGAGCGCGCCGGTCGTCTCATTGAGCTCGGTGACCGTGTTGCCGGAATAATTTGCGATCCAAACGTCGGCGCCGTTGACCGCGATTGCGTCGGGTGCCTTGAGCTCGTCGGCCGAGCCGCTGTTCACCTCTACCAGGTGGCCGTTCGAAGCATCGAGCTGCGTGATCGACGACCCGTTGTTGTTCGCGACCCAGATCTGCCCGGCCACCACGCAGATGGAGACCGGAGCGCTGAAGCCGTACGGCGAGCCCACCAGCAGGTCGACCAGGCTCCCGCTTGACTGGTGGAGCTCAGTGACCGAGTCGCCGTTGTAGTTTGCGACCCAGACGTTCGGCCCGTCAGCCACGATCGCGTCGGGATTGTCGAGCCCGTCACCTGCGGCCGCCACGATGCGGACCACGGCTCCTGAGCCCACCGCGAACTCGGAGACCGAGTTGCCGTTGAAGTTGGCCACGAACGCGTAGCCGCCCGCGGACGCGATGGCGTATGGCTGGTCGAACCCGTATGACGGGCCACTGAGTACGCGCACGAGTGACCCCGCGGTGCCGTCGAGCTCGGTCACCGAGTTGCCGTTCGCATTCGCCACGAGAAGCAGGCCGCCGGCGCCAGCAAGGGCGTCGGGACCATTGAACTTGTCAGAGGCTCCCGCGACAATCTTGACGAGTGCACCCGTAGCCGCGTTGATCTCGATGAGCGAGTTGCCAGAGTAGTTGGCCACCCAGATCCTCGAGCCGATAGCGGCGATGGACCACGGCGCGTTGAACCTGTAGGCGGCAGTGTGCAGCACCCGGACCGGTGCACCAGAGGACGCAACGAACTCTGAGACCGAGTTGCCGTTGTAGTTGGCGACCCAGATGTCTCCGCTCTTCGCGGTGATCGCATAGGGGCCGTTGAAGCCATAGCTTGCGCCATCGAGCACGCGGACGAGCGAGCCCGATGACGTGAGCTCGGTGACCGTATTCGCGACGTAGTTCGCAACCCAGGTATCCGCACCCACAGAGACGATCGCGTCGGCATGATTGAAGCCCCACCCGAGCCGGTTGATTCCAGTGAGCCCGGTCGTTGCGGTCAGCCTTTGGGACCCTGAATCTCGCGACGCCGCGATCGCGCTCGGTGACAAAAGGGGGACTGCGGCCATGAGCGCGAGCGCAAGCAGCGCGACGCGACAGGTGAGGTGCGGTTGTCGCATATGGAAATCCTTCTAAACAAAGCGAAGACGTAAGAAAACGAATAGTAAGGTGTCGACCAGCAGCAGGGTCGTCACAACCTGCATCTTCTTGAGGAAAGGTTTCTCCTTAGTTCCTCGGTGCTTAGAGCCGAGCCCTTTGGGTGCCGAAAACGTCATCCGTCAGCCTCATGCCGCCAGTTCGTACTCGTGAATGAGGCCGCCGAGTCGGTCTGATCTTCGAAGCCGAGCCCCCACCGGCGCGCGGATGTTCCGGACTTCCTCGGATCAGAACACCTCGGCGACGCTGGGCGGGAACTTGGCGGGCAACTCGTGGAAGGTGGGAAGTCCACCGCTGGTCTTCTTGGCGTCGTACATCGCGCTGTCGGCGCACGACACGAGCTCTTCGGCGGTGACACCTGGCTCGCCACAGGCGACGCCCACGCTCGCGGTCATGGTGACGGACATTCCCGAAAGGTAGAATGGCGCCTCGAAGACGCTCTGCACTCGGCGTGCCAGCGCAAGGGCAGCCCTTGGATCGCCGATGCCGGGACACACGACAAGGAACTCGTCCCCACCGTGCCGGCCGGCCTGATCCGTGGTTCGAATGCGATCACGAAGACGCTCGGCCACCGCCTCGAGGAGCAGATCCCCCACATGATGGCCGTGACGGTCGTTAATGGGCTTGAAGCAGTCCAGATCAACGTAGATCGCCGCCACCCGTCCGCTGTGCCCGATCAGGTTGGACTCGAGAGCCTCCATGATCGATCGCCGGTTCTGGAGTCCGGTCAACACATCGGTATCCGCCATGCTTCGCAGCTCGGTGACATCGACCACGCACCCAAGGACCCCGAGCACGGCCTCGCCGTCAGTGATCGCGCGGAGATTGATCCGGCACGCCGAGCGGGTGCGCCGATCGTGCTCAGTGAGAGAGATGTCGAGATCAGCGTCAATCCCGTCGGCCATGACCTTATCGATGGCTTCCTGTAGAAGTGAGCCTTGGCCCGAGAGCAGCGCGTCAGCGAGATCGACCTGAGACGGCACCTCCCGGTCGCCGATCAGGGCTTGGAGCACCGGATTCACGAACGCAATCGCTCCGCCTGAGGCGACGTGAAAGAGACCGACGGGGACGGTGTCGGTGAGTCGACGCAGGAAGCTCTCGTTGTGTCGAAGCGCTTCAACGGCAGCCATCTCCTCTGACACGTCGAAGAGCCTCGCAACAACAACAGTTGTCCCGTCGGCCTCGAGGTGTGACTCGTTGGACGTTTCGAGCCACAGCCAGCTGCCGTCCTTGCACAGATAGCGCAGTCGCACAGTTTGGACGGTCGACACACGGTCGGCGTTCATACGGCTCATCCAGTTGTCGATCGCTCGGATGTGATCGTCAGGATGGATGAACTCGAGGTTCTGGTGTCCGACCATGTCGGTCTCTGCCCAGCCGAGCATGAGGCCGAGCGCGGTGTCGATCGCCAGAACCTTGGCGACCTCGTCCTTCGTCATGACGCCGAGGCGGGGTCTCGTCGGTGCGAGGTTGCTCGCACGGAAGGTCCAGTCGGGCTCACCGAGGCTGTCCCCTGCCGCGACGAGGCGGATGAGGACGCCATGCGTCTCACGAAGGTCGAGGTACCGAAGCAGCAGAGGACGCGTTGGCTCGCTCGCCATGTGAATCTTCGTGACGCCGATGCCGCGCGTAAGGGCGGCGACAAAGGCATCGGCGACGGCTTTGGTGTCCTCAGGCACGACGAGCTCGAGCAACGACCGCTCATCGGTCTGGTGCTCTGGGCCGAGCACGATGCCATGCGGGATCTCGGCCGGCGCGCCGGCAGGGGTAACCGCACCGACGTAGGCGTCGGGATGTTCGGCCATCCAGACGGCGAGAGTCTCGGTCGGGCTGACATCGAGAAGCGCCTGAGGACGCTGTGCGATCTCAGTGAGTGTGCTCATGAACGCCTCTCGCTCATCGCTTGCCTTGACGAATCCGACAAGAGCGACTGGTTGCCAACGTACGTGTAGGAGCATCCGAGGCGCTAGGTGCTTGTGTGATTGTTGACGAAGCGTTGGGTGGCCATGTTTCGTAGCCGCTCGAAGGAGCAGCACGAACGGTGCTCGACCGGTCTGGGCGAGAGATGGCTGCGGCTAGCAGGTGCAGCATGAAGACGATGGTCGTGGAAACGATGGGACTCGAGCCAACACCCCCTGCTCGCAAATACGCCCGATCCGGACGCTGGCGAGCAATGACGACGGCATTCGCAGTGCCGAAGCAGAATTGGAACACGTGGGGACGACTGCGAACGGCCACGGATGCGCCAAAGATGCGCGATCGGATCGAACCGGAGAGCTCAACGTGGCTGGATGACACAGGCGCGATGTCAGCGACACGCAGCCCACGGCAAGGCGACCACGTCCCGGCGTTACTCGGACACCCACCCTGCTCGGTGTCATCACTTCCGGTTTGGTCTCCCCGATCTGCACTCTCGGGAGGTACCCGACGTGCATTCAAGCAGTCGGGTCTCCTTGACGACGTGTTCCGATCTCGCCCCCAGGCAAGCGCCGTGACACATCTCAGTTTTGGGGCAGTCCTCCGGCTTATGAGACCACTTCGTAGAAGGTCTGCACCACGCCTTCGTCGAGCCTTGCAAGGACCTTCTCCAAGTGCCCACTCGCCAGTATCAGATCGCCGAACGCGTCGTCGTGCGCCTCGCGAGTGGACCAAGTCTGGACGAACGCTGATGATCGGGAGTCGGCTTGATCTCGCAAGATCTCAAATGACTCGCACCCCTCAGCAGCCAACATTCGGCGGCGACCCTCGGACTGCAATTCCAGAAGCGCCCCCTCCTGACCTGCGGCAGCGTGGAAACGGGTGATCGTGGTGATGCTCATGGAGATGCCTGGTTTCTACGAAGGGGTCTGTTCGCAGGGTAGTTGCGCATCGCAAGGTGGTCGTAGGGAGACAGGCCAGCGAGCCAGCGTTGGGAGGGCAAGCCGGACGCCAGCCAGTGACCAGGGCTGATGGCAGGACGCGTCGTCGACGCTCAATGAAGGCGAGTCGCGGTCGAGCAGCGGTTCGCCGTCCGCTCCGGCGACGTCTCAGATTTCGCTGGCTGCCTCAGCAAGTGCTGGAGGTCATCAATTCGAACTCCCCGTAGACGTTGCTGCGGGTAAAGACCGGTCCCAAGAACTCCCTCGGCTTAGATCTGGACGAATCGGGATAAGCACAGAATCGCTCGACGACCGGGTGGGACAGGACGATGGGGGTATCCGGGTAGTGGAGAAGTTGGCTCCCGGCGCAGCCTCCGACACCGGTGGGTGCCACCTCGGTGCCAGAGCCGACTGCTCGGGCGTGTGTCCACGTGGACCACGTGATCGAGGTGAAGTACGGGCTGCATGCTGAGGTGCACCAGGACATCATGGAGGGCTTGAGCCTTGGTACCTGGCTGCAGTTCTCGTAGCGAGGCAGCTCTGCGGTAAGAGCTGAAGATGGCGACGACACGACCGCGCACTCTTGCGGGTTCGCGGTCGCGAGCGGCGGCTGTGCGAAGCGCCACCCGTAGTAGGCCGTGGCCAACGCAAACATCGATTCGACCTCGGGATACGTCAGAAGGCTGTTGTTGGGTCCCAGCAGCCTGCAGTAGTACTGCTTGACCCTGGTGTACGTGGCCCGATTGCCAAGCGCTAGGAGGTAGCTGCCTCCACGGGCGTAGAAGCGCCAGGCCACGACGTTCACGCCATGGTCTCGGCACAGCAACGGGAAGACGTTCCCGTCCTGGGTGTGGGCTACATGCTCGGAGCACTCGCCGCGAACGGGAGGTAGCCGCGCAGGCGCCAAGACGGCGAAGCGATTCGCCCCTGATGTCGACGAGGACCAAAGACACGCGCTGAGCAGAGTCGCAGCAGCGATGAATCCCAGCACCGCCCTAGCAAGCCGCACGAGGAGCAAGTATTGACGGACTCAGCGGCGGTAGCAATGGTCCCAGCAAAGCGACCGCCTGCAGTCGCCAAGGGCGCTGCATCCAAGCGGTTTCGGATGGCGGCTTGCACTCTGGGCGGCGTAAAGACCCCCAGCCTGCAGCGAGGATCTGGGACACCTGGCTCACGTCCCGAGGTCAATCACTCGATCAGACTGATCAAGTGCAGCGTGTAGCGGTCGTTGGCTCCGGCGGTGCCGGCAAGACGGCATTTGCCACAGAGCTCGGCAGGCGGACGGGGCTTCCTGTCATCCACTTGGATCGGATCCACTGGAAGCCAGGCTGGGTCGAGACACCTCGGGAAGAGTGGGCGAGGGTTGTTGCCAAGCAGACCGCCGGACAGCAGTGGGTACTCGACGGGAACTATGGGGGAACATTCGAGATCCGATTCGAGCGCGCAGACACCGTGGTCATCCTGGCGCTTTCGAGGCGGCGTTGCATTTCGCGCGTGCTCAGACGCACGCTGACGCATTACGGACGAGCGATCCAGGCGGAGGGTTGCCCTGAGAGGCTGGACTTCAAGTTCATTCGTTGGGTCTGGCGCTATCCGAAAGACAGCCGTCGACACCTTGACGCCGCGCTCGATCCCTTCAAGGCCCGTATCCGCGTCTTCGAACTGCGGACTCCAAGGGAGGTTCGCCGGTTCCTCGCTGACCTTGGGACCGAGGGCCCTCGACAATGCGGCTGAGGAGGCTCCGGGGAGCAGTCGATCCCCCGACACGAAAGGTGATGCCGCGTTTCGAGTTGAGTATCGGCCTCTTACGACGCACTGATTGCCCGAAGGGCATGGGACAGGTGCTGCATCGCGGCGACCGGACACGCCGCCCTACACCTTCAGGATGAACGGGTGCGTCGCGTTCGCCCCCTCGTCCACCAGGAGCTCAAAAGTCCCGCCCGCCGGCGCGACGGGTCCGACGACATTGGTCGCGTTGGCCGCCGCCGGGAGCGAGGTCGAGCCGGAGAGCGTCGAGCCGTGCAGCAGCAGGTAGCCAAAGGAGAACCCGCCCGCTGTGAGGGAGAAGGACAGCGTGGCCATCAGGCAGCTCCGGGCCCCGGCGCACCCTTAAATGTCGTCGGTCCACATGCACCGTGATCATGCCGCGTGCTTCTTGAACAAGTCCATGAAGGTCCGCCGGGTGACGTCGCCCCCTGCCGCCTGGAGCCCCTTCGCTTTGCGCCGGTAGTAGACACCCGCGATGCCGCCCGGCACGAAGATCACGAAGATGATGAAGAGCGTGCCGAGCAGGAACTGAGGTTGCGAGAGGGGCACGCGCAGCACCCCAGGCAGGTTGGCGAACTTGGGCTCCAGGGGACCCGTGGTGAGGTACTGCTGCAGGTACTCGTAGACCATCGCGCCACCTAGCGCGCCCCAGCGGGTGCCCGGCCCGCCAAGCACCACCATGATGAGAATGGCGAGCGTCACCGAAGTCGCCGCCACCGAAATGGGTTGCACCGTGCCAATCAGCAGGACGTAGACGACTCCGCCGACGGCGGCGATGACCGCGGAGATCACGACGGCGAGCAGCTTGTACCAGTAGGTGCGGACGCCGAGCACCTCAAGGCGTCGCTCGTTCTCGCGGATGGCGACGAAGAGATGTCCTGTCTCCGACGACGTCACCCTCCAGACGACGACGGTGGACACGAACAGAAACACGAGGGCGACCCAGTACAGGTTGCGCGTATTGCTGACCGCCCCCTGAGCGAAGAACGGCAGTCGGGCGTCGTTGAGCGAGAGGCCCGAGTCGCCGCCAGTGAGATTGTGCGGATTGCTCTCGACAACGAAGTAGAAGGCCTGGGCGAAGGCCAGGGTAACCATGGCGAAGGCGATGCCGGTGACGCGCAGGGCCACGGCCCCGCTGATGATGGCGACGATCAGTGCGACACCGATCGTCACCGCGATCGCGGGGACGAACGGCCAGTTCCAGTCGGTCACCGTGACGGTGAAGACGTATGCCCCGACGCCGAAGTACAGCGCCTGGCCGAGCGAGAGCAGGCCGGTGAAGCCGAAGATGAGGTCGTAGCCAGCCGCGACGCCGGCGAACAGGAAGCAGACGGCGAGGGGCGCGATCGTTCCGGTGGAGTTGAGGATGTCCTCAGGACCCGGCAGGATCCACGGAATGTGCCACCCCGCGAAGGGAAGTAGGGCGAAGGCACCGAAGACGACGATCGCGATGACGGCACTTCGGTATCGCACGGGGAGCCAGCTCATGCGACGCTCCTGAACAGTCCACGGGGACGGATCGACAGGACGAGGGCGAGCAGCATGACGACCGAGAAGTCCCCGACCTGCGCCCACCCGGGGTGACTCCCGATGTAGTAGGTGGTGTATTCCTGAAGGAAAGCGATGGCGATCGCGGCGACTGCCGCGCCCCTGATCGAGCCGAGACCTCCGATGACGACCACGATGAACGTGAAGATCAGGAGGCTGTCGCCCTGGAGCGGCGTCACGAAGTCACTCGTGAACGCGATCGCGTCGAGCAACCCGGCGAGCCCGGCCATCGCGCCGCCGATCACGAAGACGAGCGTGAAGGCCCGGCCGACGTCGATGCCGAGGGCGCTGACCATGCCGCGGTTCTCGACACCTGCCCGGATGATGATGCCGTAACGGGTGCGGCGGAGAAACATCTCGAGCCCCACAAGGACGATCACCCCAGCGCCCAGCGCCAGAAAACCCGCGTTGGGCAGCACGACGCCCCCGACGTACGTCGCCCGGTTCACCCACAACGGGACCGAGACGCCCACCTCGTTGGAGCCGAAGGCGCCTACGAAGATCGCGACGACCGCCAAGTCGAGTCCAATCGTGACCAGAATCTGGTCGAGGGGCCGTCCGTAGAGGGGGCGGATGAGCAGCACCTCGGTGATGCCCGCCGCGAGGGCGCCGCCGAGGGTCGCTCCCACGATCGCCAGAACGAGGATCATCGGCGCACCGAAGGAGCCGGGGAGCCGCAGGGCGATCTCGTAGCCCGCGTACGCACCGAGGGTCATGAAGAGGCCCTGTGCGAAGTTGAGTATGCCCATGAGGCCGAAGATCAGCGTCAGACCCGAGGCGGCGAGGAAGTAGATCCCGCCGAGCGCCAGGCCGCTGAAGGTGAGGCTCAGAAAGATGCTCACGGAGCCACCGCCACGCCGAGGAGACTCCGCACGAACTTCTCGTTGTTGAGATCGGTCGCGTCACCGATGTGCACGACCTCGCCGTGGTCGAGTATCACGACGCGCCGGGCCAGGCGCCTCACCACGCCGAGGTTCTGCTCCACAAGCAAGACGGTCGCGTCTTGGGCGGCTCGCTCGAGCACCGTCGCGAACTCGCCCACGATCTTTGGCGCGAGACCCTTGGACGGCTCGTCGACGAGCAGGAGCGGCCAGCCATTGAGCAGCGCCCTGGCGATCGACAGCATCTGCTGCTGGCCGCCCGACAAGGTGCCGGCCAGCTGCTTGCCTCGGACCTTGAGCTCCGGGAAGAGCGAGTACACCTCGTCGTAGCGGGGCGCCTCGACGCCCTCGGCGAGACGAAGATTCTGGCTCACCGAGATGCCAGCAAAGACGTCGCGATCCTCTGGCACGTAGCCGACGCCCAGGCGCACGATGCGATGGGTCGCCATACCCGACACGTCGCGGTCGAGGAGGCGGATGCCCCCAGTGCTCGGCACGAGGCCGAGGATCGCTCGGAGCGTCGTGGTCTTGCCGACGCCGTTGCGGCCGAGGAGCGCTGTCACGCCACTTTGGGGGACCTCGAAGCTCACGCCCTGGAGCACGTGCGACCCGGCAATGGTGACGTGCAGCTCGTCGAGCTCGAGGGCGTTGGTCACAGCGGTTCGCCGAGGTACGCGCTCTGGACCGCCTCATCGGCCATCACGGCTTCGGGGTCACCGAAGGCGAGCAGGCGACCGAAGTCGAGTACCGCGACCTTCTGAGCGAGGCCGAGGACGACGGCCATATGGTGCTCCACCATCACGACGGTGCGGCCCTCGGAGTGGAGCCGACCGATGAGATCCACGAGCATCGGCACGTCCTCAGTGTTGACGCCCGCCATCGGCTCATCGAGCAGGAGCACCTTCGCCTGTCCCGCGAGGAGGATGGCCAGTTCGAGCTTTCGCTTCTCACCGTGTGAGAGCGCACCGGTGATCCTCCAGGCCATGTCAGCCAGGCCCACGGCCACGAGTGACTCGAGTGCCGTGGTGGTGGAGGCGTCGTTCGGTCGCGGTCGGCGCCAGACACGCATGCTTCCGCCGTGGCGTGCCTGGGCAGCGAGACGGGCGTTCTCGAGCACCGAAAGCGAGTTGAAGAGGCTCGACGTTTGGAACGTTCGTCCGAGGCCGAGCCGCGCTCGTGCCGACGGCTTGACACGCCGCATGTCGCGGCCCTCGAACTCGATGGCTCCCGACGTGGGCTCGAGCACGCCACTCAAGAGGTTCAGCAAGGTGCTCTTGCCGGCGCCATTGGGACCAATGACGCCGAGGAAGCTGCCGGCTTCAACGTCGAGGTTGATGTCCGAGAGGATCTCCGAGCCGCCAACCCGGAATCCCAACCCGGCTGCGCGAAGGGCAGCCGGGTTGGAACTCCGGGCCGAAGCCATCATTCGGGGGTGGTCTTGACTAGTTCGTGAAGTGAGCCGTCACCGGGGGCGCCGTCGCTTTGGCCGTGAGAAACTTCGTGACCTTCACCACGTTCTTCGAGCTCAGCGATACGTCATACATCGGCTGGAGGGTGGCGTGGTCCGAAGCCCTGATGGTCTCGGCGCCCTTCGGCGCGAGGAACGACCACCCAGCGAGTCCCTTGAGCATCGATGCCACGCTCGTCGTCGCGCCTCCGGTCGCCGCAGCGCGGGCGACCATCTCGCCGGCGACGAATCCGTCCGCCGAGAAGAGGTCGGCCGATGCGCTGAACTCCGACTTCTCGTGGGAGACGAGGTACTTGTTGGCGGCATTGGTCGAGCCCTGCGAGACGTAGAGCGAGATGTAGTCCGCGTTCTTCCCGAAGTACTGGGTGAAGAACGGGTACGTGCCGATGTTCGCCAAGCCAGTGATCACCTTGGCGCCGTGCGCGAACACGTGCGCGTTGGACAGGTCCTGGATAAGCGGAAAGGCAGTCGCGCCAGCCCACGCGAGGAAGACGATGTTCGGGTGATATGCAGCCACCTGAGCCGCAGTCCCGGTGAAGTCACTCGTCGTCAGCGGCACAAGAATGTCCTTAACGTGGTCGCCAAGCTTCTTGAACGCCGAGGCCGTGTCCGTCACGTACGACTGACCGAAGCTGTAGTCCTGGGCCAGGACGATCACCCTCTTGTTCTTGCCCAGCGCCGAGATGTACGACTTCGCAGCCTGCACGTCCTGATACGTCTGGCGCCCGGAGCGGAACGTGTACTTGTTGGCGCCGGTGATCTTGTCATCAGCTGCGGCACCGGAGATGTAGACCACCTTGTTCTGGGCCGCGAGCGGGTAGAGCTCGTCGGCGATGCCGGAGTCGCCCGTACCGCCGATGATCTTGTAGCCCGCGCCTACCAGGCTCTTGAAGTCCGTGACTGCCGTGGTCGGATTGTCCGCGTCGTCTTCGAACGACACGTCGATCGGCCGGCCGCCCACTTTGTCGGTGCCCTTGGTCGCGAACTGCAGACCGATTTTGAAGCCCTGGTCGTATTGCGCGATATACGTCGAGTAGAGACCCGTCTTTTCAACGATCATCCCCACCTTGATCGGTGTCGGTGAGGCGCCGGCGCTCGAGACTGCGACTGCGCCGAAGGCGCTGCCTGCTGCCGACAACGCCACAACGAGCGCTGGCACAATCAAACGATTCCTCATGCTGCTTGCACCCCCACCTTCGACAGACCGTGTTGCCTGCGTGCGAGAGTCAAACAGAATCCGCCAGAACTATCAAGTGAATCACCTCTCATGTTTGGAGACCTAGGGCGCTCCGTCGGCTGCGCCAGCACGAGGTTCATCTCCACAGAGCTTGACGTCGTTGGCACACCGGTCGATGAAGATTCTTTTTGGCGGACTCCAGACCGAGCACGATCGTGACGCTACCCACGAGTCGACGGCTCCCACGTCTGCGAGTTGGCCATGATCCAACGCCGACACCGATCGCTTCCGCCGCGACGCGACAGATGTCGCGAGTTGGTCAGCCGGCGTCGGACCTCGTCGCAAGGCAACTCCAAGTTCTCGCTTGAGCTGCAGGCTCTATCGAAAGGCTGACTCCATAGCGACACGTAAGACTCTCGCGCCTCGAGTACTGCCAGGGACGAGCTGCATCTTGTTCGGCGTGTAGGCGATCGTGATGTCGAGGTCCTGGTCGATGACGATCAGGGAACCGAGTCCCGCCCAGTAGGCCGTGTGCGGTCCGACAGGAACCAGGCTCGTCGCCAGCCCGTAGCCCATGCCAAAGTGGGACTCGATGCCGAGCACGAGGTCGATGCCGTGCATCTGGCTCTGGAAGATCATGCTCGCGGTCTTCTCCGTGAAGAATCGGCGACCTTCGAATTCTCCCTTGTTCGCCACGATCGACTGGATCTGAGCCGTGGACCGGGCGTTCCCGTGGCCGTTTGAGGCCGGGATCTCGGCCGCCCGCCACCAACGGTGTTGGGGCCAGGTGAAGTCGACCGGCGGCGACGACCATGCACGGTGCGCGATCGATCCAGGCTCCAGGCCCTCGAAGACGCTCCCCTCGGCCAGGATCGGGAACGCCACGCGGGACTCCTCGGACTCGGGCAGACCGACGTGGAAGTCGGCTCCTATCGCGTCGGCGACCTCAGTCTTCAAGAACGTGCCCAAGGAGACGCCGGTGATCCGCCGCACCATCTCACCGATGAGGTAGCCCTGCGTCACGAGGTGGTATCCCGACGCCGTGCCCGGAGACCACAACGGCTCCTGAGCGGCAAGCATCGCCGTGCAGCGGTCCCAGTCGGCGAGGTCCTCCGGCCGGAGGGGCGCCGTCCAGAACGGAAGTCCTGCCGTGTGCCCCATGACGTGACGAACCTCAATGTCCGACTTCCCGTTCTGCGCGAACTCAGGCCAGTAGTCACTCACGCGAGCGTTGAAGTCGAGGTCGCCACGATCGACCAGCATCAAGGCGACCAGGAACGTCATGGTCTTCGTCACCGACCAGACATTGACGATGGTGTCACGTTCCCACGGCTTCGTCCTTGCCTCGTCGGTGTGCCCTCCCCACAGGTCAGCGACCAGCTCCCCACGTAGGTAGACGGCGACGGCGGCACCCACGTCCTCGCCGCTGACCAGATGCTGTTCGAGGACTTCGCGCAGCGGCACAAAGCTCTCTGTAGTGCTTCCATGAACAGTTGACATGGCGCCTCCAATGGATTGTCATCGAGTTCTGAAGGAATGTGACCACCGCTGCAACGCGATCGCTGGGCCGGGCACGCGCGACTGCCTCACGCGACGCGAGGACGAAGCGTGCACGGCACCGGACATTCGTGGATCGGACTCCTTGGAGATGCGCTTCCGTCGCGACCTCGTGTCGAACCGATTATCTGCACGGCGCGCACTGTAACGGGGTCCCGGCCCCGTCTCGATTTGGGCACAGCACGGAAGTCGCCTCGATGAGCTCATCACTCCCACCTTTCGAGACCACCATCCTGACGAAATGCTCGAGCTCCGCCGCGATGACATGCGGGGCTGGCGCGAGGCACGGTCGCGAGATGATCGGACTGACACTCAATGGCGACCAGCGCACCCTCTGACGAATCACCACGATGGCCCACTCACGCCATGGGGCGTTGCCGCGGGTCGGAATGTAGGCTCTCCGCCATATCTGGTCTCGATCACGTGACTCGCTTGTCGTCGAAGACGATTCGAGGATCGAGGCCGTGCATGAACTCGCGCATGGCATGGATCAACGCCTTGGCACGCTCAAGGCACCTGGCCCAGAACCAGGAATGCATCTACATCGATCCTTCCGGTTGCGTCGATGGCGATTGAGCACCGCGGCCAACAAGGAGCACTAGGACCGCCCGACCTCCCGGCTCGCACGCCACGCAGCAACCACGACTCACCTCGCGCAGACGAGAGCAAAGGTGCCCGGACCCGCCGCAAGCTTCTCGAGGCTGCCGAGCAGATCCTCGGCACCTACGGATTCCACGACGCGTCCATCGTGAAGATCACCGAGGCCGCCGGCGTCGCGCAGGGAACGTTCTACCTGTACTTCTCCAGCAAGAAGGAGGTCTTCGACGAGGTCGTCGCCGACCTCAACCGGAAGGTGCGCCACGCGATGACGGAGGCGGCCAAGGACGCGACCACGCGCCTCGAGGCGGAACTCATGGGCTTCGCTGGCTTCTTCCGGTTCACTGCCGAGCACCCTTCGCTCTACAGCATCATCCGTCAAGCGGAATTCGTCTCACCCGCCGCGATGCGGAACCACTATGAGAAGGTGTCGGAGGGCTACACGCAACTCCTGCGCGAAGCGATGGCGACCGGTGAGGTCGCTCCTGGTGACCCGATGATCCTCGCATGGTCGCTCATGGCTGTCGGTGAAATGATTGGGATGCGCTGGATCGTGTGGGACGAGGCGAAATCGGTGCCTGATGACGTCTTCGACGAGATGTCGAACATCATCGCGAGGATGATTGGCGCCACTTCAGATAGTCATTTGAAGGGCTCCGCCGGGCCCGCGGACGATGCGAGTTGACTGGCTCTTCCGAGCGGGACGCAAGTGCAACACATAGGTAGCGTTCAGCCGAGTCCTATATGACGGACGGCAACCATGGTCACGTGGTCTCCCGATGGATAACCGATGGCGCGCGATCCGACCCGCGGCGTGCAGCCATCGTGTTCCCCGGACACGACATGACCTTCAGCCAACTGGACGAAGGATCCTCACGACTCGCTGATGCCCTCATCGGACACGGTCTGCGCCGCGGTGACCGGGTGGCGACGCTGACCGAGAATCGCCCCGAGCACGTGGAGCTCTTCTTCGCGTGCGCAAAGGCTGGTCTCGTCCTCGCTCCCCTCAATCGCTTCCACACGGCTACCGAGCTGGCCTCGCAGTTGCGAGCGTTCACCCCCACGCTGGTTGTCGGGTCTGCGTCCCACTTCGAGCGGATTGACGCGGCGTGTCAACTGCTCGACAGCGCCATGGGGCCGCTGGTGTTGGAGGGTCTTGCGTCATCGCTGCCGGCGCACCCGAGCCCGGTTCCTCACCCCGACGCGCGCGACGACGATCCGCTCTTATTGATACCGACGTCGGGCTCGACCGGGACGCCGAAGGGCGTGATGCTCACGCACGCCAACTGTTACTGGACCAATGTGAGCCTGGATCTCAGTGTGCCGATGACGGCGGACGACGTGGTGCTGCAGTTCCTCCCGCAGTATCACATTGGCGGCTGGAACGTCCAGCCCCTCCTCGCGTGGTGGAAGGGTGCGACAGTGGTGCTCGAACCGAAGTTCGAGCCCGATCGCGTCCTCGAACTCATCGAGAGTCGGCGAGTGACGTTGATGATGGGTGTCCCGACGAACTATCTGCTGCTCGCCCAACATCCACGGTTCGACGGTGCAGACCTCACTAGCCTTCGCACGGTCGTCGTCGGCGGCGCTGCCATGCCTCCCTCATTGCTCCAGCGTTGGCGGTCACGCGGTGTCGACGTCGCACAGGGGTATGGACTCACCGAAGCTGCGCCGAACGTGTTGTGCCTCGCGCCAGCTGATGCCGACAACCACATCGGTTCAGTCGGAAAGCCCTACACCCACGTCGAGGTCGCGTTGTACGACGAGCTGGCCGACGGCTTCGTCGAGGGCCCGGGGCGAGGTGAGCTCTTCGTACAAGGACCGAACGTATTCCCTGGCTACTGGGACAATCCGAAGGCGACGTCGGAGGCATTTCACGACGGCTGGCTGCGAACCGGCGACATCGCCGAACGCGATGCCGACGGGTACTACCGAATCTCTGGACGCACGAAGGAGATGTACGTATCCGGTGGCGAAAACGTCTACCCGGTGGAGATTGAGCGCACACTGGCGATGCACCCTGACGTGGTGGAGGCGGCTGTCGTCGCGACGGAGCACCCAAAGTGGGGTGAGAGCGGTGCGGCATTCGTCCTTATTCGGCCCGGTTCGAATGTCACCGACGACGAACTCTCTCGACACTGTCGAGCGCTTTTGGCGACCTTCAAGGTGCCGACCGAGTTCCACATTGTCACCGAGCTTCCGCGATCACCGCTTGGCAAGATCGACAAGCTGGAGCTGAGGGCGGCGCTCGCTCGCACTCACTCCTTCTGAACGCGAGCCGTTGCTAACGAAGCTGGCTCCAAGTTTTCGCCACTTGCGGCGAACTTTCCTGGATGGATGGAAATTTGCACCGGTCGTGCTTGCTCGCCCTGGCAATCGCATCCAGCTTCGGGGGAAGAAGGTGATGGACCGTGCCGATCCGTGGCACGCGGCTGCGGATGCTCGACAGATGCTCACGGCGCCCCCAGCAGTCTCGAAGGAAGGACTGCCGACTACGACGCGGGCTGCTTCGCTGACGCGGCATCGAGACGAGCGAAGACGTCGTCACCCAGCTCCATGGCGACGTGCTGCGCTCCAAGGTTCTCGCGGACCTGCGCGACATTGCTGGCGCCGGTGATGACCGAGGAGACGTGCGGGTTGCGGAGGCACCAGGCGATGGCAAGCTGCGCCGGCGTGCAGCCAACCTCACCAGACAGCCGCACGACCTCCATTGCCATTTTGGTCGAGGCTTCGTCCTGTGCCACGGCGGCGAGCCACTCGACACCCTCGACACGCGCTCGACTCGAGTCCGGGATGCCTTGGAGGTACTTGCCCGTCAAGACACCGAAGGACAGCGGGCTCCACGTCGTGAGTCCGATGCCAAGCTCGCTGCACACGGGAGCGAGGAACTTCTCAACTCGATCGCGATGCAGGAGGTTGTACTGCGGCTGCTCGACCACCGGCTTGCGCAGGTGATGGCGCTCTGCGAGCTCGACCGCCTCTCTGATCGACTCTGCCGGCCAGTTCGACGTGCCCCAATAGAGGGCCTGGCCGTTCGTGACGATGTCGTGCATCGCCCAGACCGTCTCTTCGATCGGCGTCTCGGGATCAGGCGAGTGGCAGTAGATCAGATCGACATAGTCGAGCCCGAGTCGGTCCAGGGACGGCCCAACCGCCTGCAGGAGGTACTTGCGGTTCAGCGTCTCTGTCGTGTTGACGCCGGGGTGTATCCCTCCGAAGAACTTGGTCGAAACGACGAAGTCCTCGCGCGCCCACCCGAGGCGCGTGAGCGCGGCTCCCATCACCCGCTCGGACTCACCCTGCGCGTAGACCTCTGCGTTGTCGAAGAAGTTGACCCCGCCCTCGAATGCAGCGGCCATGCAGTCGACGGCGAGCCCGACGTCAAGTTGCTTGCCGAAGGTGACCCACGAACCGAAGCCCAGCTCGCTGACCTTCAGGCCGCTCGCCCCAAGACGTCGATACCGCATTCCTGCGATCATATGGAGAGGTGGTGCCGCACCCAGCTGATCGTGCTGTCGATCCGCAAACGCCGCCCCGACCCTGCAGGATTATGTGACGGTGCCGTCGTCCTCATCGGCGGCCGTCACCGCCGAGTGCGACGGTCGGATCGAACTTCTGAACGGCACGCGCTGCTTGTGGCAGTGCACCACCCTGTCCGACGTGACGTCTGGCGACCGCGGCGGGCGTAGCGTTGTCCCGTGGCCGACGTGGAGGATCAGCCCAGGAGCAGCGTGACTTCATCCCACCATGCTGGAGAGTTCGACGACCTCTACAAGAGCACTCCGCCGTGGGACATCGGACGCCCACAATCGGCCTTCATGGCCCTCGGGCAGTCAGGCGCAGTCGCTGGACGAGTTCTCGATGCGGGCTGCGGAACGGGCGAGCACACGCTGATGGCGGCTGAGCGCGGCGCGTCGGCCGTAGGGATCGACACCTCGCCTCGGGCGATCAGGCGCGCCGAGAAGAAGGCGAACGAACGGGGCCTGTCCGCACGCTTCGTCGTGGGAGATGCCCTGGATCTGAGGTCCCTCGGCGAGCAGTTCGATGTCGTGTTGGATTGCGGACTGTTCCATGTCTTCAATGACCTGGACCGCGCGACGTACGCATCCAGTCTCCGTGCTGCGGTCGTCTTCGGGGGCCGATACTTCATGCTGTGCTTCAGCGACCTGCAGCCTGGCGATTGGGGCCCCCGACGCGTGCGCGAGGCGGAGATCGAGGCATGCTTCGCCGAGGGCTGGCGCATCGACTCGATTGAGCCCTCCACTATTGAGATCACGATCGATCCATCGGGCGCCCGAGCGTGGCTCGTGTCCGCCACCAGAAGCTAGGCACGCCAGTCGGTCCATTGCGACCGCCGTCGGCTCTCGTGCGGCCGCCCCTCGGAGCAATCAGAACAAGCGACCTGGGAACCTTTGGGTTCTCACGATCCTCAGCACCTAAGGGCGATTCATCGCCCTACACGGGTTGGCATGGTGCATAAATGGTGGATCGCATCACAAATGGACGGGTCACGATCCGGTATCCGCCCTGATCACACGGGTGGGACGATGGGACTCGTCTCGCGCTGGTTGCTCATGGGCCGGCACGGAGCCCGTCTCGGACCACCGTCAACATCTCGTTGATCGTCGCTCCGGGGTGCGGATTTTTCGCAGCCATGCACGTGGCACCGACGAGTGAGAGCACGACGGGCGCCGTCACGTCCTTTCGCAAGGTCCCTACGCCCTGTGCCGCGATCAAGAGGTCGGACACCGCGGCGTCGAGCTGCGCCTTGGCTTCCGCAGCGACGACGTCGAACTCGATCCCGGCTCCCGCAATCGCAGTGATCAAATCTCGCTTGAGCAACACTTCCGTCACGAGATAGTCGAAGAAATCGAAGAACGCTGTCTTCGGGTCGTCCGTCTCGAGCCGGGCCCTGGCAACGGCCGCAAGTGCCGTGACTCGCTCCACCATGATCGCCTCGAAGAGTCGCTCCTTGGTGGGGAAGTGGCGATACACCGTGCCGACCCCCAAGCCGGCCTTTTCTGCGATCACGTCAATCGGGACCTCGATGCCTTCGGCCGCGAAGACCGTCTCTGCAGCCTCGAGGACGCGTGCGCGATTCCGCTTCGCGTCGGCTCGGAGCGGGCGGGCAGCGTCGAGCTCGCCATGGCGCTTCGGGTCGAGGTCGGGCTCAATCGGCACGGCGGGCACCCCTGGGTTGACAACCGGAACGGTCGTTCCGTATAGTAAGTGGAACCAGTACTCCGATTGTAGCGAACACAGCGCCCACTCACCCCCCAGGAGACCCCATGACTGCAGTGCTCGAGTCCGACACGACGATCTCCTTGCCGGCGCCCGCGGATCCCAAGCGATTCCGGGCCCTGGGGGTCATCGCCATCGCCCAGCTCATGGTGGTGCTCGACGCGTCGGTCGTCGTCATCGCGCTGCCGAGCGCCCAGCGGAACCTCCACATCTCCATCGCAAACCGCCAGTGGATGCTGACCGCCTACACCCTCACGTTCGCAGGGCTGCTCCTCTTGGGTGGTCGGGTCGCGGACTACCTCGGGCGCAAGCGGATGTTCATTCTCGGGCTCATCGGCTTCGCGGGCGCCTCGGCGCTTGGTGGGCTCGCCCAGAACGCCGCGATGCTCTTCAGTGCGCGTGCCCTTCAGGGAGCCTTCGCGGCTGTCATGGCGCCCGCGGCCCTCTCGCTGCTCACGGTGGCCTTCCACGAGCCGAAGGAGCGCGCGCGGGCGTTCGCCGTCTACGGCGGGATCTCCGGCGCCGGTGCTGCGGTCGGACTCATCCTGGGCGGCGCGCTCACCGAGTACGCATCATGGCGATGGACGCTGCTCATCAACGTCCCGATCGCGATGATCGCGGCGATCGCTGCAGCGCGCATCGTGACCGAGTCCAAGAGCTCGGCGCGCCACGGCTACGACGTCGCTGGCGCGATCACCGTCACCGCAGGCCTGTTCGCCCTCGTCTACGGCTTCACGACCGCCGACACCCACGGGTGGACCGCGTCCATCACGCTCGGGCTCCTCGCCGCTGCGGGCGTCCTGCTCGCGTCCTTCGTGGTGATCGAGCTTCGGACCGAGCACCCGCTGCTGCCCATGCGCGTCGTGCTCGAGAGGAACCGCGGTGGATCGTTCCTTGCGTCGCTGCTAGTCGGCGTGGCGCTCATCGGCACGTTCCTGTCGCTCACCTTCTACTTCCAGGGCACGCTGGGCTTCTCGGCCATGAAGACGGGCCTGGCGTTCGTCCCCTTCTCGATCGGCATCATCTGCGGCGCGGCGACCGCGGGCCGCATCCTGCCGCGGCTCGGACCGCGTGCGATCCTGACCACTGGCATCTCGCTTGGGGTCGTTGGCCTCGTGCTCTTCAGCAGGATCGGCGTGCACTCTGCGTACCTGTCGATCGCCCTGCCGGCCGAGATCATCACAAGTCTCGGCATGGGCATGACGTTCGTCGCGATGAACAGCACGGCGCTCGTCGGCGTCGACCCCGAGGACGCTGGCGTGGCGAGTGCCCTGGTCAACAGCACCCAGCAGACAGGGGGGACGATGGGGGCCGCGTTGACGAACACGATCGCATCGACCGCGACTGTTGGTTATCTGGCAGCCCATGGGACGTCGGCCGCCTCAATCGCCGCCGGTGCCGTGCACGGCTATACGACTGCCTTCGCATTCAGCGCCTTCATTCTCGTGCTTGCCGGCACGGCTGCATTCACGCTGGTCCGTCATGTGAAGACGCCCAGCACCGGACTCCCGCTCGCGTTCGTGCAGGAGACCAGCATGGTGCGATGACCCTGGCTTCACGGGACTCGAGATGAAGTCCACCCATTCAGAATGGGGTGGCACAGAAGTGCGCCATTGACCAATCCAGCAGGGCAGATGAAAGGATCCAGGCTCGACCAGTGTGGAGCGAACGTACGATGTCGGGGATGTGGTTGGTATTCGCGGCACTCGCAGGGATCCTTGTTGGAGCGGGCGACCAGGCTCTTGGGAGTCTGACGCCAATCACGTGGACCTGGAACTACCAAGCCGCCGAAGTGTCGGCAACCTGGCTCGTGCTCCCGTTCGTCGTGGGGATGTGTCAGCGCACGACGAGACGTGCGTTGATCGCCGGCGCCGTCTCGGCGCTGGCAGCCGTCGTGGCTTACTGCGCGATGATCTTGAGCCCGATGGAAGGCGTGCACCTGTCCAGTCCCTTCGTGCAGATCGTCGACACGGCCTACTCGCAGCTGCCTTGGTTCCTCGGAGCCGCAATCGTCGCGCCGCTCTATGGGCTTCTCGGCAGGAGGTGGCGCGCAGAGCGCTCGTTGATCAGTTGCGTCGTCCTCGTCGGAACGATCTGCCTCGAGCCGGCCGTGCGAACAATCGCTGGGCGAGCGCTCCCCGACAAGACCGTCTGGATCATCGAGGTCCTCTGCGGAGTGCTGCTTGGTTGCGCCTTCGGAGTCATGTACGTGCGGGCAAGATCTCGAGTGAGCAACTCGGCCTAGCAGCTGCTCCCGCAAGCTCCGAGGGGCCTCCACCTGGCAGCGAGGATTGGGGACGCGCGCTCGCGCATCAGACGTGCTGCATCCAGAGATTGGGCTCGGCGTACGTTCCTAAGTCGGCGTCGCGATCAATCGCGACGAGATCGAGCGCGTCCAGCACGATGTAGGTCAGCATCATCGACGATTATCTCTTTTACCGCGAGTGGCAATCGAGGCGTCATCTTCGCAGCGACGCTGATTCAAGACCCTGGGGGTCAAAGCACAACTCTCTCGAAGTGGACCACCATCCGCTGACAGCGTGCCGCCCACCTACTCCCTTCGCGGGACGCCCCGGCACCCCGGTGGGTTGACCACCGGGGTGCCGGGTGCGCTCATCGCCCGTTGATGCTGAACGCGTAGAGCTTGTTGTTGCTCGAGAAGGGCAGAGCCGGTCCGAGGTGGCCGTAGCCCGTTCCCCAGAAAAGTGTGCCGTCCACGATCGCGGGACTCGCGTTGACCGATGATCCTGCGCTGAAGCTCCACAGGATCTGACCGGTGCTTGCGTCGAGTCCGAACATGTCCGGGTTCGTTGCGCTCGGGTCCATGGACCCCGCGTAGACCACGCCACCAGCCTCGCTCACGGGCCCAAGAGCGGCGTTGCCGCCCGGGGTGGCCGTCTGCCACTGGATGGCGCCGGTGCGTGGGTCGAGTGCTGCCCAGGATCCGCCTGCTGCCGGTGCTCCGCCTGCAAGCGTGTACGGGATCCCGAACGCGTCACACTCAGCGGTGTAGATTCGGCGGCCGTCGTACGCGCTGCCCCACTCGATGCCGCCGAGCGAGGTGCCAGGACCGACGAGTGTGTCCCAGACGACCTTCCCGGTCGCAGCGTTGAACGCCCAGTAGATGCCGCTCTTCTGACCATCGCCGACAAGGGTCTGATCGTGACCTTTCGGAGCCTCTACGGAGAAGAGGTTGGGAGAACTGCCACCGAAGTCGAAGTCCGGGCTCGCAGGCGACGGGCACCACGTTGCTCCCGGCGCGTTGCCGACCAAGCAGGCGACGTTCCATGCGTCCCAGCCCTGGACCTTGTGTCCCCACACGAGCTTGCCGGTGGTGAAGTTGAGCGCGACGACGGAGTCGAAGTAGTCGTTCGGGGCGGTGCAGTTGGCGTCCGACGTCGGTGGCGTGGCACCGAGAGCGGCGTTCTCGCATGCAACTGCGCTATCCGGCGCCGTGTAGTTGTTGCCAGTTCCGACGAAGACCTGATTCGTCTCAGGGTCGATCGTGGGCGTGGCCCACACGGCACCCCCGCTGTAGCCGCAGCCAGCGGCCGGGTTGCTCGAGGCGCACGGCGTGTTGCTGTCGCCGCCTGCGGTGGTGTTTGACGGCACGGTGTAGGTCTTCCACAGGAGCTTCCCGTTGTCAGCGTTCAGCGCGACGACCGCCCCGCGGAAGCTGCAGCAGGGATAGGCCGGGCTGACCGCGTCGGCCTCTTCGTTGGAAGCGATGCCGACGATGATCTTGTCGCCCCATGCCACAGGGCTGGACGTGATGATCGCCGCGTGATTGGTGTCGACCTGGGTGCTCCAGAGCAGGTTGCCGTTGGCCCGGTTGACAGCGAAGACATGGGCGCCGCCACTCTGCGCGCTCGAAGCGTTGTCGCCGAGAACGAGCGCATTGCCAACGATCAACGGGCTGTTGCGCGACACCTGTCCGGCCTGGCCGTCGTAGGAAGAGATCTGCCGCTGCCAGATAAGGCTTCCGTTGTTGGCGTTGACCGCGTTCAGGTACCCGCCGAAGTCGGGAAAGTAGACGGCTCCGTTGGCAACGGTCGGCGTGGCCGACACATCACCGTGGTCGATGAACACCCACTTCGGTGCCAGCTTCTTGACGTTCCCGGTGTTGATCGAAAAGTCGTCAGGCTGGGTTCGGTTGCCGAGGATGCTCTGGCTCGCCGAGGTCCAGCTGCCGTGCGCGTCGCTCGCCCCTGCACTCGCTGCGGGCACCACACCCAGCGTGAGTGCGGCGAGACCGAGAAGCACTGCGGCTTTGGGCGCTCGTCCGATGCGACAGCGCAGTCTGCCTGTGTGCACAGGCGATATGCGGCTTGGTATCAGGTTCATGCAAGTGCCTTTCTGTTAGTGGGCTCGAGCTTCGACACGACTCTCACTCGGTGCGTTGGCGTGAGGAGTGCCGGATTGCGACGTGACAATGAGTACAGGGGGTTGAGGCGCGTCGGCCGGACTTCGACAGGACCGGTGGCGAACCGTCTTCGTCCAGGCAAGCCCCACGAAGACACGCGTATCCCCCTTTTCCACTTGCCGCCGAGAAAAAGGACTCCGACCAGATCACCTTTTCACGGCCACTTGTTGTACACGCCGTGCGCAACGTATCAACGAACGCTGTGCGCCGCTTGGATGAACGATCGGCCAGGTCGTGGACCAGGCTGTCCGTTGCCCTAGAGTGGCTCTGAGACACCTGTACGCGGTCCGGTGACGGTACTGACTTGTCGACTCCCCCATTGGAGTGACCCCCCGGGTGTCCGGGTTGGGACAACGCAAGCTCCAGTCGCTACGTTCCTGATCGGAAGCGTGGTCAATGTCCGAAAGCCGCTGAAACTGAACGTGGGCAGTGGCGGATGCTCCCAAAATGTTCGCACTCAGGCTGCGGAGGAGGCCGCGACCTTCGGGTCATCGACAGTGTCGCCGATCAGGAGCGACTCATCGCAGCCCTGCTGAGCCGGAAGTACCCCAATCTCGTCGTGAAGTCCGAGATCTTGCCCGGAGGATTTCGCCGGTCGGTTCCACAGCTCAACTTCTCGCGCTCAATGCGCTATCTCTTTTGACGCTCCGCTTTGAGTTTCGAAGGGCCGTCTGCAACCGGGTGCCCCATTTTGGGCGGCGACCGTCGCGCGGGCCCGGGGTAATGGGATAGGCAACGCCCCCGGTACCGGCACATCCCGGTCGGGTCGACAGCACGGGAGACTGCCGGACTGCGGACGCAGCCGCGAAGGGAGGAGCCGTCACGACCGCTGGGCAGACGACCGGACATGGACCGTGTCGTGGATGAGCATCAACCGCATCGACCAGTATCCAGGCCGTGGCTCGGGAAGCGCGTGTCGGGACCAGGAGAACCCCGACGTCATGGCGGCGGAAGCGAGCCAGATGATCACGCCGACGGCCAGGACCCACGACGCGGCTCCCAACGACAGCGCGATGAGGCCCGCGATGGCGATGGCAAGCCTGACGTACCCCACTCGGAGCGCCCAGACCGCCATCCTCCAGTGTCCGTTGCATTGCAGCTCGGGCGGCACGTCGATGCCAGGGATTGTTCCACAGTTCATTTCTCGGTCGAACCTCGTCGGGCGCCCTCCCAGGAACCTCGAGCCCCAAATCTGGAGAGTCGATGCGCTGGCGGCGCTCAAACGACAGGTGGTGTGATGCCCTCCGCGCTGGCTGCCAACTGCGGATCCCAGTTGCACGCCGTACAGGCGTGCTTGACCGCTGAAGAGGCGAACTCAAGCGCAGTCTGGAATGGGTCTGCGCTCGCAACGACGTGGTCCCAGTCAAGGACGAACTCACCCAGCGACACGTCCCATCGCGCGGCGTCGGGTGCGAGCGCAACCTGCTCGAAGCCGGGTGGCGCTGGGTGGGCGTACGCGTAGAACGCCGCCTTGGGATAGCGCGCATCGCCAGGCCACCAGCCGACCGAGATCTCCTGGGAATCCATCGAGTTGCGCATGATGAAGTCATTCGACGGCGGCTTCGCCGGCTGGCCGGAGAAGAGGGTCACTGCTAAGTCGAATGACCCCCACCAAGCGTTGACCGGCGTCGAGCGGCCACGAAAGGGTGCCCGGAGCGCGGCAAGGACGAAGGACGCGCGGGTCGCGGCAGCAAAGTACGTGGTCACTTGGTCCTGGTCGTACTGAGCGTGCGTGGTGTCCTCGTCCAGTGGTGTCGTCCAGGCCGTCTCCTGCGGCGTCAGATCGATCTTGACCTCACCGCCAAGCTCGCGGATCGCCGCGAGCACCTCCTTCGAGACCGCCGCGACGGACCTGTCAGGTGCGAGCGCGGTGCGCTTGACACGCCCGTCATTGTGCTCAACCAGTGCCTCATGGGTTCGCAGGTCGAGCGTGACGACGAGCGCGCCCGAGCCGTCGGGCGCCGGCAGTGGCGCCGTCTCCCAGCCGCGTGCTGTCAGTCGCAACGCCGCGTGCTGGAGCTGTGGCTCTGGCTGGGCGAGCTTTGCCGCGAGTTTCCCCAGAACCTGCGTGTGCGCATGCAGCGTCTCGCAGGTCGCGCTCCACGCTTCGAATCGCGGGAGTGAGGGCCACGTCGAAAGCATCTGGCGCAACCTATGTCCGGGGCTGCCGGATCGTCACTTGCGCCAAAACAGTAGGTGGGTGACGCCGCTGGGACTGGGTACCGAGTCGAGGTGGAAGCGATCGAGTAGCTCATTGTGAGACAGCCAGAGGCGTTCACCGCGGCCAAGCTCGATCGGCGCGACGGCGATGTGCATCGTGTCGACGAGATCGGCGTCGAGGAACTCGCGGACGGTCGCGACCCCGCCGCCCAGGCGCACGTCCTTGCCGTTTGCAGCCTGCTGCGCTTGTCGCAAGGCTTCGGCGGGCGTGGCGCAGAGGAAGTGGAAGGTGGTGTCAGACAGCGTGAATGAAGGTCGATCGTGATGGGTGAGGACGAACACTGGTGTGTGGAACGGAGGGGCGCTGCCCCACCAGCCCTTCCACTCGTCGTTCTCCCACGGGCCGCGCTGGGGACTGAACTTGTTGCGACCCATGATCTCGGCACCGATGTTGCGGGTCATGTCGCGGGTCAAGTAGTCGTCGAGCCCTCGGCTGCCGCCGGGGTCCGTGCGGTTCACCCAGCTGGCCGTGGCGCCGGCCCACGAGAACAGGTCCGCGGGGTTGGCGTGCCCGAAGGGGTGATCCAGGCTCTGACCCTCACCGGCGCCGAACCCGTCCGACGAAAGATTGAAACACTGCAACTTCAGCAGCTGCGGCACCCCGTCTCCCTTCACGTTTCCGTCACCGGATCAAGTGCACGCCGAGGATAGATCCCATCGGTGGATGCTGTTCGGCGCTGATCAAGTGCTCGGACGCGAGTGCAGTCAATGCACCGCAGAGGGGCAAGAAGCGGCCACGAGCAGCGTGACCCGCTCCCGGCAGCGAGGATCAGGGGCACTCTCTCCAGTAAAGTCCCGGCTCTCCACGCTCCGAAGCACACCGAAAAAGGACCGGCTGGCTCGACTTGTTGCATTCGACTGGGAGACACTGGAACGGTACAGACACGCCTCGGATCAGGGGACCGATCCTGACGACACGGACGTTCCTCAACCCGGCCACGAAGCCGCTGGCGTCCAGGACAGCGAGGTCGATCACGTGATGCTGGAGGGCCGATGACCGTCAGCAAGCAACAGGGGCTCTCGAGCATGGGAGGGGCATAGGGCGACATGGCGAGATCGCTGGACGACCACCTCTGGGCGCTGGCGCGCGCCGAACGGGCTGCGCTTGCGGATGACCTGTCGGGCCTCAATGCCGAGCAGTGGCGGCACGGCACCCTGTGCGGGAAGTGGGACGTCAAGGAGGTCGTCGCCCACCTCACCGCCGCGGCAAGCCTGAACCAGTGGCGGTGGGTGCGCAGCATGCTCGGCGCGCGCTTCCGTCCCGACGTGCACAACCAGCGCCGGCTGGTCGAGCATCGGGGCAGCACACCCTCCGAGACCCTCGACCGGTTCCACGCCATCATCGGCAGCACAACCGCCCCCTCGGGGCACACCCCGGCCTACCTTGGCGAGGTCGTGGTGCACGCCCAAGACATCCGTCAGCCACTGGGACTGCTGCGGACATCAGACGTAGACGCGCTGACGCCCGTGGCTGACTTCTTTGCGCGCCGCAACTTCACGGCTGCCAGCCGGACCGCCGTTGCCGGTCTGGAGCTGCGCGCAGACGATGGTCCGTTTGCCACGGGCACCGGACCGCTAGTCACCGGATCGACACTCGCGCTGGTGATGAGCATGGCTGGCCGAGCTCCTTACGTTGACCAGCTCGACGGCCCGGGCGTACCAACTCTGCGGACACGCGTCCACGGCACTGCAGCGTGAAGCGCAGCGCCCTTGAACTCACTCCGCGGGACACGGGCGCTGCATCGCCGCTCTCAGTCAGGCATGGCGACCAACTCTCGACTAACTACTAAAGCGCGAGATGAAGCCTGAGAGCCTCATCGAGCTCCGCCAACACCTCTGTTGGAAGATCTCCAATTCGCGATCCGATTCGTTGCACTGCGATCGAGCGCACCTGTTCTGCTTGCGCCTTGGAGTCGCGCTCAAGGCCAGTCGCGGCTGCGCTCAGCGCTACTTGAAACGGGAAGACCCGTGCGATGTTCGATGTCACGGGGACAACCGTGACCACACCACGTCCCAGCCGCTCCGCGGTGTTGTTCGCTCCGTCATTGCTCACTACGACGGCGGGTCGCCGCTTATTCGACTCGGCTCCGACCACGGGATCTAGGTCAACCCAACGGATCTCTCCGCGCCGCACTAACCGAGTCCATCAGTTGACGTCGTTTCCCACAGCTCCGCGTCGCCTTGGCCCCACTCGTCCCAAGCTTGTTCGTAGGCAGCTCCCAGCCCCGAGGCCCGCAAGAGTCGGACTGCCTTGTGAACGACGGCTGACCGAGATGGGATCCCCCGAGACTCGGCATACGCATCGAGGAACTCGACATCCTCGTCCGGGAGGCTCACGCTCACCTTCATACTTTGATGCTACCACGGGTAGCCATGATGAAGCAGCACCTGCCTAGGCCGGCAGTTGGAGCCAGCGGGACTCCACAGCCGCTGTCTGTGTCTGATCTGGCCCGTTACAAATCGTGCACTTCAGAACTTCAGAACTTCAGAACTTCAGAGACCATGGACCATTGGTGGAGACGATCGAACCCGAACCCACGACCCCCTGCTTGCAAATAAGCCCACAAAAGACGACTGGGAACGTCTGGGAACCGAAATCCCTGGCCAGACGGGTAGTACGGCTGTGAACGTCTCGGAGCGGCTGGGGATGGTGCATGCGATGGTGTATTCAGCCCCAAGGGGCGGCCCAGTCCCGGCGCTATACGGCACCACCACCTATGCAACGTCGCATGCGGACTCGCGAACAATCCCTCGGATTTTGGATATCTAGTTGGACCACGGGTCGTCGATGACCCCGAGCTGAATGAAGAAGCCGAGCTTGTCGGCACCGATCCACTCCCGAACCACCTTGTCGCCCTCGAAGTGCATTGCGGTGACCACCCACTCCTGCACGCTCCGTCCAGTGGGGGCCCGTCCTAGATATCCCCCTGTGTCGGTGCCGCGGAACGTAGCCCTGAGGACAACGGCGTCGTCCGCGACGATCACCTCGTCGACGTCCAGGTGGAGATCTGGAAAGGACTCGCGATACCGGCGGATCGGCTCGACTCTGGCTGAGGGACCCGACCCAAACGCGTTGGTGTAGCGCTCGCTGTAAAGCTCACCGGCACAGACGTAGTTCCCGCGGTTCCAGACCTCGTCTACGAACCTCCGCACTCGCTTCTCGCGTTCGTCAGCTTCCATCGCTCCCTCGTTCTCAGGGGCGTACTTCAGCACGTCACGCCAAAGTGGCCGTGTCACTCACCCCGGCATTGATTGTTATGGGCTATCCCTATCCGATGCCGGGATTGATCCCGCAGAAGAGCACGCGCAGACCTGCTCCATGGACCGAGAACATGCGCTTCGGCAGCGGTCTTACTCGGTACTGGCCTTCTCGAGCCTCTCCAGGGTGGCCGTCATGGACTCGAGCACCGAATTGGTCCCGTTGATCCACTCCCCGCCCTCGCGCAGGAGGATCCATCGATTCTCCTCCGGGCCGCAGTCAAAGACCTCGGTGACGACCGTGGCGTCGTCACCGTCCGGAATGAGGATGTAGCCCCAGCGGTAACCCGCAGGGATGCCGACTTTGGATGGATCGTCGCCAGCCGTAGCGAGGTCTCCCGGAGCCGGTTCCCAAAAGATGCGGCGATCTGGCTCGAACTCCACTACATAGTTGAGCATGAGGTAGTCGCGACCGAGCCGATGCATCTTCATGGTGAAGGTGTCGCCGACAGCGGACATGGGTCGGTCGATGACGGCCCCCCGGAGCATGTCGGACCCGTCGAAATCCATGTGGCGCTGCGGGTTCGCGAGGATGTCGAAGATGAGGGCTGCCGGTGCCTCGATCCTGCGTGACACTTCGACCGGCTTGCTTTCCTCTGTCATGGTTCAGTCCTCTCTGTCGCGCTGCGCCTCCACTACCGAGCGCACTTCAGCATTTCATGTGGCTCGAACCCACGACCCCTGCTTGCAAATACGCCCGATCCGGACGAAGGCGAACAATGACGAACGACAGCGGCTGATCAACGCCCTCCCGCGGAACGGCGACGAGCGGTCCAGAACGAGTCCATACCCAGCCAACCACTGACGCAATCTGACGCTGAAACATCCAATGACGTCCTGTGTCTGGCCTCTCTGCCAAATGTCCAATTCTGTTGTTGGGGAAGGACTCCTCAACCTCCAAGGATAACGTTGTAGGTGGGAAAGGTCGGTGTCGATGGCGATCGCCATCGCGACTTCATTCAGATCTCGATCACGTATCCATCGGGATCCGTGATGTATGCATACGGGATCCCCGGTGCGTGTTCACCCTTGTCAACCAGGGTCCCGCCCGACTCGAGGGCCGTGGCAATGCAGTCATCAATTCGCCTTCGGTCGCTAACGGAGATGCCGAAATGCTCGACCCCACCTTGACTTCCGACTCTTGACCTCTCCTCATCTGACACGGCGAGGTGCAGCGCAAGGTCATCGCTGTGGCCCGGGGAGTGGAGGAAAAGGATATCTCCGGCGCGAAATCCCACCTCCATTCCAAATACATTCTCGTAGAAGGAAACCGATCTCTGATGGTCAGCGACCATCAGATGGACATGCCTGATCCCGCGCGTCTCAACCGCCATTTTGCGAACTTAATGCCGAGGAGTACTTGGCCGCACTGCCATCATCCTCTCGGGCACGAGTGTCATGCGCGCACGGAGCACCTGTCGCCCCGGCACCAGATTGGAGTGACCCCCGATTTTCCCGGCAGTGTGTCGAAACCGGATTTGAGCTAATGGGCTGCGAAGTGCCTGATCAGGGCAACGACGGACGTCCGATAACCGCAGAATTTGGCGATCTCGCCTCGGTCCGTGTTCCCGAAATGTTCCCATTTCGAATGCCCAGCGGAGGTATCCAGCTTGCGCTTGATGTGTTCCGCCTGATCACTCGGGTGGGGGCGATGGTGGAGGTGATGGGACAACTCTCGAACCAAAAAATAGTCTCGCGAATGGGACAGATACATGTGGCTGCCAGGAGTGGCTTCTTCACGGACTTGCCCTGCGAGACGATCTTCCACGTAAGCGGCGACGCTCTCGCGCGGGCTCGGGATCTGAGAGAGCAAGGTTGGTCGATCAAAAGGATCGGCAAGGAACTCGGTGTCGCTGAGGCCACTGTCCAGAGGAGATTCAGTGAGGACCCGCGGCGCCAAATATAGACATCGGCCACGCTTCTGCTTCGAAAGTCCCTAGTTGTGCCCCGAGGTGGTCGTCGTCGGGCCAGATGCCATCTCCAGGAACGTCGAGTTGAGCCGTCATCGGTCGACGCTCGAGATACGAAGCAATCGGAAGAGCACTCGGAGTTAGCCCCACCACTGTTCGAAACGCCTTGAGGGCGAAATTGCAGGAGCAATAGCGAGAGCTCAACTCGTTGGCGTAAGCGAAAGGACCGTTGTAGTCGGATGGAATCCAGCTCGAAGGTAGAGATCGTGGTCTGAACCAACCTTGAATCTTGACGACCCCGCATTCGCCATGCGATCAAGTCCCGTTGCCAGCAGATGGAGCGCTAGCCCGCGACGCTGGTACTTCTCCTCCGTTCTCATAGGCTCGACCAGTCCAACGCCTGTGATGGGGTCAACCCAGAAGAGTGCGTACGCCGCAAGCTCGCCCGATGTCGTATAGATCGCGAGGTCGAGCTTCGCATCGTACAGAGAGCACTCAGCGAGCCGATCTGCGATGTTCGCCCCAGATCGCGGACTCATGTGGTGCAGTGTGTCTAGGACATCGCTTCTCGCAACAAGCTTGAAGCCGGGCTGCAAGGGAGGGATCGGGGGTCGCTCACAAGCGCTCATCCAGGAGTTGACGCCCGGCTCACCGCCTACTGTGAAGCCAGCTTGACTAATAAGAACATCGAGCAAGGCTTGGTCGTCTGCCCGAACGACAACTTCCAATGGATTGGCATCAAGAGCTTCAATCTGTTGGGCAGCCCGATTCCACAGAAGCGAAGCACTTTGCGATGTCTCCTCTTCGGTGCAGATGAGATCGCACTGCCAACGGCTCCCCCAATTCGTGAGCACGACTGCTGCTACGGGATTCTCGGCGTCGACCCAGAAGATCTGCCCGCGCGGGTCTTCGTGCTGGTCACGACGCCACCACCACTGAAGGTCAGCCGCTTCCCACACGCCGCCATCAGGAGACCGATTCCGCGCGGTTTGCAGCAGCGAGGTAACGGCGTTCAGATAATCGACACCACCCAATTCGACCTGGTTTAGTCGTGAAAGGTCCTTTTCCACTGTCTCAGTATACGCTACCGTGGGACCACGGTACATAGGGACCGTAGGAGGGCAGGAAGCATCATGGCGCTGGAAGGAAAGGTGCCAGTGGAGCGCGTCCAGCTTGGCGTGCGGATGGACAAGCACATGGTCAAGGTCCTCAAGGGACTCGCCGAGTTCAACGGGGAGACCCTCGGAGAGCTCCTCGAAAAGATCGTGCTCCACTCATTCGAGCCTGTCGAGGGCCAAGAGGGCGAGGCGTGTGCGAGCCCGCATGGAAAGAAGGCGCTCGCCGCGATCAGAGAGCTCAGCAAGGTCTACGACATGAACCTGGACGTGCACGCGACAAGGGCGTTCGAGCGCGACACGGACGTGGCTGGAAGCGACTGAACAATGTCAGGACGTCGCCCCTCGCTGGCCATGGCGCCGAACCGCCATTGGTAGAGGACACCCCTGGGGGAGTCAGATGCGCTCAGGTCATTATTCGACTCCACTGCCCCAACGCGGGCCGCGCGCGGCGATCGACTTCGCGGCGCTCCATCCCGGTGTTGCGGGGCAGGCAACTTCTGCAAGCCCCGAGGATGCTGAGTCCTTCGGACCCGCTCATTTCCGAAGATTCCGATGTCGTCGCTTGGAGAAGCCCCGTGACACGGTCCCGTTTCGGGGCACGTGGACTCGACTACTGCAGCAGCACTTCAGATCTCGAGGCATCGAGAATTAGCGTCGGACACGTGATCGTCTCAGTGCTAGGTGCGCCTGGATCGGGCAAGTCCACCATTGCTCCCGTGCTGCGATCGCAGTTGTCGGCATGGCTCGTGCTCGACTGGGACCAGTTCATGGTCCCTGCAGGAGCCCTCGCCGGACGACCGATTCGAGACAGCCCGAGTACCTGGCCGGCGTACACAGGGCTCGTCAGGGCTGCCGTCAATGCTGCAGGATCGATTGACACGATCCTTCTGGGTGTGTGCACACCCGAGCAGCTAAGACACTGGGCAATTGATGCTTGGCTGCTTCTGGATTGCTCCGACGAAATGAGAGCTCGGCGACTCCGTTCCCTGTACCCGGATCCCGACGTTGCGGGAGTCCTGCAGGATGCATCGAACTACCGCCGCCTTGGCCTACCCGTCGTCGACTCGTCCGATCTCTCTCCGGACGAGACCGCTTCGAAGATTGCGGACTTCGTCGCCGCTCTGAACTGGTAATCCTTGGGTCGATGTCACCGATCCGGTTGGGGATACCGAACCACCACTGCATCCCGATACCTACCATCTGGCTTGTGACCGTTGCGCTCATTGCCACCGGTGGGACGGCGGGCTGGTCGAGCCAAGAGAGCCGAATGCTCTCGGGCCAGGAGCTGTCCGACCTGGCCAGTACTCATTTCGACTCGATCGTCGACGCTCGCGCGATCCCGTCATGGGACCTCACCGTGACAGACATGCTTGCAATCTCAACGAGCGTTCGAACCGCCATCGACGCCGGCCATCAGTCGATCGTCGTGATCCACGGAACTGACACGATGGAGGAGTCGGCGTGGCTTACGGACCTCTTGCTTGGCTCCGCCGCCAGAACCCGGTGCAGGGTGCTCTTCACGGGCGCCATGCGGTTTGCTGACTCCGAAGAATCCGACGGCCCCGCCAACCTCTCGTTCGCATTGCAGCACGCACTTGAGACATCGACGCCAAATCAAGGCGTGCAGGTGGCCTTTGGGGGGGAGTTGCACGCGGCGCGCTGGGTACGAAAGGTCGACGCCCTTTCCTTGAACCCGTTCTCGAGCGGGAATCGTCCCAGCTCTAGTCAGTCGCCGCCCATGACGAACGGAGAAGTCGACAGTGCGGTCTCGATCGTGCTCGCGAGTTCGATCTTCCGCCAACCCATGCCACCTCGATCACACGGCATTGTTCTCTATGGGACGGGTGCCGGACACGTCCCATCGCACTACTTCAAGGCGATCGAAGGCCTCTGGGCTCGGGGTGTGCCGGTCGTCCTGGCCTCAAGGGCAAGAGACGTACCTCGGCCGTTCGATGCGGGTCAGTGCAATTTGTGGGCCGCGGACCTCACCCCTGAGAAGGCAGCGCTCGCTCTGATGGCTGCACTGGCTGTCTCAAGAGAGCTCGATGACATCTGCACCTGGTGGTCGGAGCTCATGGCAGGATCGATTCGATAGAGGTTGAGGCAACCCAGGATTCTTGAGTTCCGCGACCCGGGATGGAATCATGCAGCCCGAAGAGGCGTGCAACGATCTGCGCGGTGGACGTCGTTGCCGAGGTCAGGCATCTCATCCGATCCACTGGCCGCGTCGTCACTGATGTGGTCGATCTGAGGTCGACGAACAACAGGGTGGTCTGGCTCGCGCCGAGTTCCGTCGTGGCCAAGATCTCAATGGATCATGACCGAGCGGTCAGGGAACTGAGGACGGTCGAGGCGCTCGTCGAGCTCGGCGCGCCGGTAGTCCCACCGCAAGAGATCGGAGCGGAGCAGCCGCTGCGTCTTGGCGGGGCAACTGTCACGTTCTGGCGTTACGAGCCTCAAGACGACGTTGCGGAGTTGGACGCGGCACAGGTCGCCCACTACCTCGCCCTGTTGCACGAGAAGCTAGCGACGATTGAGAGCCCGGCACCTCTTCCGTCATACCTGGATTCGCTGAGAGCAGCTGCATTGCTCCTCGATCAGGCGGGCTTTGCGCACGATCTCGACGGTGACGATCGGATGCTGCTCCGCAGGGCGCTGATTGACGGCTTGCATCAACTGGCACAGTCGGCACCCTCCGAGCACGTGCTGCACGGCTCACCGCACCGCCTGAACATCCTCACTGTCGACGAGGCGCCCGCGTTCATCGACTTCGAAACAGTCGAGATCGGGCCACTGGAGTGGGACCTTGCCCATCTGGAACAGGATGTGGCTGACGTCTATCCGGCCCACGTCGACCAGGGCGTACTGGAACGTTGCCGGGTCTTGGTCAGTGCTGCGACTGCAACATGGTGCTGGGCAAGCGTTGACCGTGGTCCGGACATGCGGAGTCACGCCGAGCACCATCTTGCGTCAGTTCGATCAGCAATTCACTAGTTCGGATCAGCGCCGCCGCTCTCGCCGAGGTTGAAGTCAACCCTTGTGCTCGTCGACCACCTCCTGTCCACGTAGACGACCGCATACCGCCATTTCCCACCGACATGCAGCACGTGGTCGTCGGACAGGAGACCGAGGCTTGGCCACTGCCTGACGCGTCGGCCAGTACCTCGCGGCCGCCTGACCAGTGGCCATGCAAGTAGATGAAGGCACGGCCGGATGCATCGGCGGCGGCGCAGAAATCTGGCGAGGGGGCTGCAGGTGATCGATATGGGTCGCCGAGGACCAAGCGCCACCTGTGAGCCGACAGGCGTCGCCGCTCTGGTCGACCGCGAAACAGACCGTGACGGAAACACTTGCGGCGAGCTCCAAACGGCTGCGGACGTCACCGTTCTGTTACCGCGAGATGCCCAGCGCCTGGGTACCGGCGCAGATGATGCTGAGGCCGACGTTGATTCCCGTCGTCCTGGCGATCGCGGTCAGGCCGATCCACCGGCGCCAAGGCAACACGCCTCGACCGCTAGTTCGTGTTGGATTTGCTGCCGATGGCAGATGGCAGACGGTTGTGCATCCGCGATCTGGGATCTTCGAGACCCTTTGGGTGAAGGTCTGACGTTGCGCGGAGAAGAACCACTCCACTGCGCTGTACGCGCGGCGCCCGCAAACAGGTCCGCGCTCGAATGCGACGACAATCGCATGACCCGCCCCCAGCTTCCTCCCGTACGCACGAATACCCGACTTCATGTATGGTCCATATTCGGACGCCGCAAAGCCAGCGATGCGCGTGCCCGCGAGCATCGGAGCACTCCATGTCCCGTCCCCGGTCCCGCTCCCTGAGAGTCGCCGTCGCGTCGTCCCTGGTCGCGGCCGCCGCCCTGCTGCTTGCGGCACCCGCGGGGGCGGAGCCCGGCTTCGCCCAGGTCCAGGCGATGCCGAAGACGATCGGCAACTCCCACGTCAGCGGCTACGACGCCATCTCGTGTCCGACGACTACCGAGTGCACGGCCGTCGGGCCCTACCAGTCGAGCGACCTTCCGACGGTAGTCACGGAGACCTCCGGGGCGTGGGGGACGCCGAGCGAGCTTGCGCCACCGTTTGGTGCGCTCACCTCGGGCCCAAGGACGCCGCTCCTCATCTCCGTCTCTTGTCCGGCCACAGGGACGTGTGAGGCCGTCGGTCTGTACGCGGTATCCACCGGCGCGGCGCTCCCAATGCTGTTCACCGAGACGTCCGGAACCTGGAGCGCGGCGGAGACGCTGCCCGCCCCGCCCAACGTCGAGTTGGGGAGCTCCGAGGTGGTCGAGCCGACCGCCATCGACTGTACGAGCACCGGCAACTGCGTGGTCGTAGGCGCCTACCGCGGCACCGACGGGAACGTCCACGAGTTCGCCGACACCCAGACCTCGGGTGGCTCGTACACCACCGTCGAGATGCCCGACGTCGCGGGGAACTCGTCGACCTCGCTCGCCGTCGTGTCGTCGCTCTCTTGCAGCGACACGTCTCACTGCACTGCCGTCGGCGAGGAGATCGATCAATCGTCGTTCCAGATCGGGACCGCGGTGTGGTCCGAGGCGAGCGGCACCTGGGCAAGCCCGACTGAGGTGCCCATCACTGGCGGCGGCTTCACGTTCTTCGTCGGCACCTCGGTCGCGTGCCCTGACGCAACCACTTGCATCGCAGTTGGCAGCGAGCTCAGCTTCGGTCCCACGGGTGGGTCCGACCTCGCCGCATTTGCCGTTGAGACGTCGGGCGTTTGGTCGAGGGCCGTCCCGATCCACGCCCCCTCGCTCTACCCGCTCGCCGTTACGGGCGAGTTGACCGGCATCTCGTGCGCGACCGCGTCCCTCTGCGAGGTGGTGGGCACGTTCGCGGGGTCAACAAAGTCCGGACTTGTGGAGGCTGGCGCCGCCACGTGGTCCAACGGGAGGTGGAGTTCGTTCGGTTACGCACGCCACGTCCCCGCGGGCGGTCACTCGGCAACGGACGCGGAGTTCCTCGCCGTGTCCTGCCCGTCGACCACCCAGTGCACCAGTGTGGGAGTCTCGGGCGACTCGACGCGCAAGCACCCGAGCAACGTGGTCGACGCGTTCTCAGCGAACCTCGTCCCGGTGCGCGCGGTCACCATGCCCCACGCACCCGTTGCGGTCACCGGACACGGCATCGCGGGTGGCGTGCAGGCAGAGTGGCAACCGCCGGTCGACGACGGCGGCGCGCCGGTGCGCTCCTTCACGGCCAGGGCGGTGCCCGGCGGCGCCACGTGCACCACGACCCACGTGACCTGTGCTCTGCACGGATTGCGCAATGGTCACCGCTACCGGGTGATCGTGAGCGACCGCACCTCTTTCGGCAGGTCGCACACGACCGTAGGCCCGGCGGTGATGGCCGGCACCGCACCTTCCGAGCCGAGGGGGCTCAGAGTCGCCCTTCGTGGGAACCACCTCGTCATCTCATGGCGCCCGTCCGCCTCTCCGCGCGGCGAGCCCGTTCACTACACCGTGCGCGTCCACGGGCCGCGGCACTTCGCTAGTGGCGCCGCGACTCGGGGCCACCGTGTCTCGATCCGGGTGAAGACGACTGGCACCTACACAGTCACGGTCACGGCGACGAACGAGAGCGGTACCTCAAAGGCTGCAAAGGTCAACTTCACGCCGATCGTCAACCTTCCCGCCGCGGTCGTGCTCGCGTAGAGAGCTGGCCCGCTGCGGGGAAGGCCGTGCTCCCTTCAGCGACTGTCCGGCCTTGAGTTCGGAGACGCGCCCAAACCGACCGACCAAGACTCGGTCTGATCAGATTGGATGCGGCGAGGTCCTTTCGGAAGCGTCACCTCACGATTGGGGATCGTCGCAGATGGGACCTTGAGCGTCCGCATCGACCACCATTGCCAGGAGGTGGCTTGATGTCTCAGGCGATCGAGTCCATCTGAACTCCGACGGCTCTCGGGCGGCCGTCCCCGGAGACGTGTGCAGCCGACCGCTTGAAGTCCACCTCCTCGCCGTTCACGGCGTCAGGGGCGAGTTGCCCCTGATCACACGAAGTGGAGACGATGGTCTGTGGAGACGATGGGGACGATGGGACTCGAACCCACGACCCCTTCCTTGCAAATACGCTCGACACGGACAACGGTGAACGGTGACGAACGGTTGCGGCTGGTCAGCTGTGCGATCCGTACGTGTGCGTACGGTCACGGACGGCTGCGGTCGTTACCGAATTGTTACCTTGGCTCGCCAGTCGCATGGTGCTGCATCCGTCGTTCGGGCACGTCCCGATCCGAGCCGCTGGCCTCATGGTCGTGTACTGCGAGGTAGTTCAACGTCGACCAGGCCCACACCTGATGGTCGAAGAGGCCGAGACTCAGTGCATAGATCTGGGTACCGCTCGGGGCGATGCTCACTGCGTTGAGAATGGACGACTGCGACGCAGATGGAATCAAAACGCTCGATGACACCTTGTTGGTGGCAGTGGCGATGACGTCGAGGCCAACCGAATTGTCGGTGGCCACATACGCCACCCTGCCATCAGAGGAGACGGCGATTCCGCGTCCTCCATCCGGGATGTCGATCGTTGCAACGACTGCGTCCGTGGACGTACTGATGACTCGCATCGCGGGAATCGACGGGGACGAGACGCCAGCGCAGAACGACTCGTAGAGCGATCGCCCGCTCGGGGTGATGGCCAACCCGCACGGAAAGACATTCCCCTGGTCCACCGACGCCGTCTCTTTCTCCTTGCCGATGCTGATCGATTCAAGACGACTCGGGTCTTGAACACTGGCGCCCGTGCTTGGGTTGACAGTTGTCTGTGGACCGGAGACGGCATAAAGCGCGTTGCCGTTCGGGTCAACGACCATGAACTCGGGGGAGGCAGAGATCGGGATCGAGCGCACGATCCTGCGGTTGCTGGTGTCGATGACGCTCACTTGATCGTTACCGGGACCACCGAGATTCGCCACGTATGCAAATAGGCCACTCGGACTGAACGCCACCAGCGACGAGCTACCGCCAACGTCGACACTGCCCCACACAGTGTGGGTCAATGAGTTGAGGACGTACACAGTCCGCGTGGAGTTCTCGTTGTCTCCATTGCTCGTGACGTAGATTTGCCTTCCATCTGGCGACACAGCGACGTCAGTCAGATTGGCACCAACGCGAACCGAGCTCACCGCGTCGTCCCGAAGATTGACGACAGTGAGCGCGCCTGCGTTCTCGTTGACCACGTACGCGTACATTCCGTTCGGACTCACCGCCAAGGCGGTCGGCTGACCACCAACCGCAACCCTCGTCGCGGTAGCGTCGACAGAGGGCACACTCAGAGTGTCGACAGAGGGCACTTTTCCAGTAGTGCGAGCAAGCGCCGCAAACAGGAATATGGCGACAAGTCCGACGACGACGGGAGCAACGCCCGATGGCCGCGCCACGCGGCTGACAGTTCCGTCTGCGGATGCCGCTGTGGGTGAAGTCGTGCCGGCCTTGCGCAGCCAAGCTGGTGCCCAGGCGCGCAGTACCAAAGCCGTCGCCGCAACGACACCTGCGGCGACAAATCCGATCCACCCCTCTCCGTCATGCAGCAGCACAGCAACGACGGCAAAAAACCAAAGGTACGGGACGACGCAGAGCTGCACGCGAACACCCCTCCAGCTACCGATGACGGAGGCGGCGTACGCGCACCATGCAGCCCAAGCGGTTGCGACGGCAACCAGTCCGAAACCCAATCCGCTAAGACCGACATAACACGAGAGGAACCCAAGAGCGGCCGAAAAAAGTAGGAGCTGCGGGCCAGCGTTGCCCATCGTCAATGTGCGGATAGCTGCCTTCTCGACGATCCCGGAGTTTCTCAACGCCTCTCTGGCCTCAGTAGGTTCGATGCGCCTGCCGGCCCTATAGGCGAGAACCCTTTGAGAGACGAGCGGGAGCGGAGCATCCGTAAGTGCCACCTTGTAGTTCGACCACGCTTCATCTTGCGTTGCTTGGTCGGAGCTCAGCAGGACCGCCAGGGATTGGTGGACGAGGGGGTCTCGCTCATAGTCGACGGCGAGGCGGCGCAGCTCCGCGATCGCGCCGGGTCGGTCTCCGTCTTGAGCGAGGATGGCCGCCGCGCCGACCTTGAGATAGGTGTCGCCTGGGTGACGGGCGATCAGACCCGTGTAGACGCTCCTCGCCTCAGCGAATGAGATATCGCCCGTCGCAGCATCGAGCCGTGCCTTGAGAGCTACTGGCCGAGGGTTCTCTGGTTCCTCCCGCAGCGCCAGAAGGCAAGCCTTCTTCGATGCGCGGAACTGGCGCCGTCCGAAGAGAATGCGTGCGCGCTCAAAATCTGAACGGGCTCCGCTGCGAGCCATGACCGCACAATAACTGTGACGTTGGCTCCTCTCACAGCCGGCGTGGTGGCACTCTCGGCCAAATCCCCTTGAGGAGGACACGGTTGGCAAGGAAGGGTCAGCATCCCGAACGGCGGTGCGGCCCAAAGGCCGGTAGGAGCGTTGGGTGAACCTTCAGATCCGTAGTCCGGAACCCCTTGGTTGCACAAGCGCCACGAGACAGCAGAAGCCGAGTAATTCAGGGGATCGAAGCGTCACTGGCGTCACGAGAGTCAAGGTCGCTCAAAAAGTTGGCGGTGGCTAGCAATTGGCTATCACGCGGACAGCGACATTCGGGAACCCGCGAGCGACGTGCGAACGCCCATTTACAGCGGCTCCCTGACGATTCGGTCGAGCGTTCGTCGCCCGATCTCGCTCATCGTCGGGTTGCTATCGACGTAGTACCAAACGAGGCCAATGGCCTGTTGGAAGGCCCATGCTTGCCCACGCGCCCACTCTACATCGTCGCTGTCCAGTAACCGCCTCATCGTCCCGCGAGGGCCCGACTCAAGCAGATTCCAGGCCGACAAAAGATCCAGAGCAGGATCCGCCGGTCCAAGCCCGCCCACGTCCAGCACCCCCGCAATGCGCCCGAAAGTGACGAGGACGTTCGTCACTATCAAGTCGCCATGGTTCATCACATCGCCACCGTCGACTCGCGGAAGCACGCGCATCGATTGCCAGAGGTCACGAAGACGTGGGACGTCCAGGATCCCTTCGCTCTGGACAAAGCACTTCTCCATCCAGTCGTCATGGCTACGCAGATCGCCACCTCGTCCCGCGCCGCGGAACGTCCGACCTCGAGTGCCGATGTCGCGCACACCCTCAATGAACTCGACCAGGTCCTCGGCGAGGCCAACGCTCTCTGCGGCGTCCGCTTCGAACGCGGTGACTCCTGGAATCCAGCTCTGCACGGACCACGGCAGGGGAAAGTCCTCACAGGGCTCGCCAATCGCGACTGGTTCCGGTGTTGCGAATCTCCTTTGTCCCAGTAACTCGCGAGCTACTGCTGCTTCTGACTCGATCCAGCTCCTGACCTCTTCAAGGTCGCCGGGCTGAAGTGGGAAGCGCGCGACGAGTCGGTCGCCAATCCGAAACAGGGCGCTCACCGTGCCGGACGACGACACCGCCTCAATGCGTAGGTTCGACCACTCCGGGAACTGCGAGGCAACGAGCCGACGAACTGTCGGAACGGCCACTACAAGTTGGCCTGGGTGCATCACCACGCGTTCATATCCAATCAGGTCCGTCGCGTCATCTGCGAGGGCTCAAGGCCTGGAACGCGGGGTGGGGGAATGGACGGGGAATCCGGGATGCATGATCGGGAGGCGAACCCCCCTTTTTTGGCGCGTTACCTTTCTGTTACGGCGAGTCATCGGCAAAGACGGACCCACGGGCACCTTCCAGGAAGGCGATAGTGAGCTCGACTGGTGACGCCGAACCGCGGCAGGATCGCTGAGAACCCTTCCACAGTCCCGGGACCCCCTGCTTGCAAATTTGACCGCCGCGTACCTGGGCGAAATGGCACGGCGCGTATGGCCTGATGAGCGGTGCTTGTGGCGCAGGCTGAACGTGCATGAACGGCGGCGGATGTTCCCAAAGTGTTCCTACGCTCGAACTCGCGCCAACTCCGCGAAACGTGAGGCCAGCTCCCTGCACGCTTCCATCACTGAGCCGCCACTCGTCAGTACACGACTACAGCGTACGGCTTGAAGACCGTGCCGCTGATGGTCACCGTGACGACCACCGACCCGACCGTCTTCATCACAACGCTCACGGTGGCCGAGCCGGTGGCGCTCGCGGTTGTGGTGTAGGTCTTCGCTCCGACGGCCACCGACACGGTGCAGCCCGGCTTCGCGGACGAGATCGCGACGTGCAGCGTCGTGCCGTGCTGAACCTGGAGTGGCACCTTCACCGCCGGGGCGTAGAACGTCGACTGCACTGTGGTCGTCCCAAGAGAGGCAACCGCGTGCCACGTGCCGGTCTTGGCGATCGTCGCATGCGTCCAGCACTGCCCGGCACCGTCGACGGTGCACGTCGCCGTCGATCCAGGGGTCCCGAGGGTGACCGTCTTGCCGACGGCGGCGCCGTAGGCGAGGACGGTGAACACACTCTTCGTCTGGACGACGGCGGGAATGACCAAGATGCTCAGCTTCGAAGCGCTCACCGCGAAGACCGCGTAGGGCAGGAGTGCGGCGGGACCGGTGCCGACGGCGTTCGTTGCCGTGACCGTGACAGCGAGCGGTACGCCCGTCGCAAGATTCTTGAACACGCACACCCGCGTCGTGGTTTGACACGTTGTCGTGCTCTTCCCGCTTGAAACCTTGGCGGTGTAGCCCGAGACGGGGCTGCCCACAGAGGAAGCGGGGGCCGCCCATGAAACCGTGAGCTGCGCCTTCGCAGGCGTCACCGAGAGAGTCCTTGGAACACTTGGAACGGAACCCAACAACAGCACCTGTGACGGCGCCGAGGCCGCCCCGGTGCCAGCAACGTTGGTTGCGGTGACCGTGAAGGTGTAGCTCTGCCCGTTGGTCAGCCCGGTGACGGCGCACGACGTG